>Ga0123353_10014361_pt1 | contig 11408 bp, 7 predicted proteins | sample TergutLab28metaG_3_FD_92763 | JGI IMG/M metagenome (GOLD analysis project Ga0123353, IMG submission 92763) | Labiotermes labralis P3 segment gut microbial communities from Petit-Saut dam, French Guiana - Lab288 P3 | ecosystem: Host-associated > Arthropoda: Insects > Digestive system > Gut ... | reverse complement strand
TGCCGGGGCACGACGGGTTGTGACGACCGACTGGCAAGTGGCCGACGACGCTTCGGCGCGACTGGTTTACTTGTTCGTCGATGACGTGAACAAATCCGATGATTTCATCAACGTTGCACAATCCCTCCGCAAAGCCAAGTTGTCCGTGCGCTCCGGTCAGGGCAATACCGCTTGGAAACATCCCTACTATTGGGCTCCTTTTGTGTTGATTGGAGGAAAGTAGTCAATCCATACTCCGAAATTGCGAGGAGCATTACCCCCTCTGGTTCAAAAATATTTTTTTAACAATGACATTTTATACCGAAAGGAACAATCCATGAAACGCATAATGTTCACCTTGTTTTTGTTATTGGCTGCAACTTCTGCGATGTTTGCGCAGGAGACAACTTTGAAGAGTCTGCTCGTGAGTATTGAAAAATACGAATTGTCGCCACTTGATTTTGCCGAAGAAGATGTTAAAAAACTGGGCAATTTGCTGATGACTCGTTATAATTTCACGTCGCAAGCATGTATCGACAGGGCATCGGATGACAAAGCTCCGATGCAATCCGTCATGGAGAAAATCAAAACCTGGTGTAACGGTCTTAAAAACGGTGATACCGCAATTCTCTATCTTGCCGGACATGGAGTGAAAGACGAGAATGGAAAGCTCTACCTTGCCATGACTGACTTCAACGGCAGAAATTTTGACCAGGCGGCCATTCCTCTCGAATGGATCAGAGAACAATATGGCAATAGTGAAGCCAAACACAAATTGTTGCTGCTCGATACCTGTTATTCCGGATCATCCAAAAGCCCCGATTTCAATCAGGCTGGTGCCGGAGAAGCCGGAAAGGTGTTTTCCAACCTGAAAGACGTCGTCACCATCGCCAGTAGCCGCGACAATCAAAAGAGTTGGCTCTGGAGAAATGAAGCCCATTCCATGTTTACTTATTGGTTGATTGAGGCTTTCAAGGGTCATGCCGACGAGGATGGCGACCGGATTCTCACCTGCAAAGAGCTGATCAAGTATCTGGAATCCAACGTGCCGTGGTCGGCCGATGTCGTGCTTGAAAAAGAACAGAATCCCGTGATTCTCAACGACGAAGCGGGGAATGATTTCCAATTACAGATGCGCGCCATTCCGTTGGAAAAAATGATCGACGAGGTTGCGGTACAAATCGACCTGTTTATGCGACTTGAAAAAATGCGACTTGAAAAATCCACACAAAGTCTCCCGGAATTGCAAATCGGCATCCCGGAACCTACATCAGGAGAAAGCAAATCTTTTGATCCGCAATATGGGACACTTTCCAAACTCGTGGCAGATTCCCTGCGAAAATCGCTGGGGCAACAGGTCAGAAAAAATCGCAGCGGATATGAGATTCTCAGTGAAAACGCCGTCCGTGAGACGCTTGAATCCCTGGGTGTAACACCGAACGATCTTGGCACGGAAAAAACCCGGAAAATGACAGTGAATGGTATGGACATTCCGATTCTTGTCCAGGGTCATTTGTTGTTTGTTGACAAGGTCAAGGTCAACGACGAGGACAAGACGCAAGTAGAGAAAATCAGGAGCGGTATTAATATGACGGCTACTTTGTTGAACACCGATAGAAAAGTCCAAGTAGGCCAGGCACGCGGAGCCGCGATTTTGAGCCAGAGCAATTTCGTGGAAGCGGGAATCAGTGTAAGTTTTACCGAGAGCGGAGCCGCACCTCCACCTGTTGGGACCCAGGAACTGGAAATGGAACCCGGAATCGGACTGACAACGCCTGCCGAACAGAATGCAGTGGATCAAATGTATCTTGCCGCCAATCAGCAACATCCCTTGGCACCAACGGACGAGACCAAAAATCATCGAAAAAATGAGATGTTTGACGTATGGTTTGGAACACGCCCGATCGGTTCAAAGGGAGCATACAGGAAACAAAATTTGCAGTTTCGTGGAAATGACGCTTATCTGGCGATTGACAAAGGGGTGGAATATGTGATCTATTTCAAGTCGGCCTATTCCGACGATGTTTATGTCAGGGTGTTGGTCGATGGTTTGAACACGCTTTCCCAATTGGAATCGACTATTTCCAAAGCGTTTGTTGTTGTACCTGCTGCGACATCTGAAGGCGAATATGTGGTTGCCCCGCGTGTTCCTCTGGACGAGGCCAGACCCTGGTTTGTTCCCAAAGGAACTTCAGTGTGCAGTATTTCCGGTTTTGTGGATGCCAACGGTAAGAGCGATACGCTCAGGCGTTTCCAGGTGGTTGATGCCGACCAATCCGTCGCCGCTCGCAGGAATTATACGGACCAAACCGGTATGATCACTGTGGCGTTTTACGAGGCGGTGGTCCCGACGACACGCGGGGGTGAAGCTCCGCCGCAAAACGATCAGCAACTTGGCACGGACATGGCGAACCCAGAAACAGTCAAGTTGAATTACGTTACAACCAATAAAGACCCCGACGAAATGATCGCTGCTTACAATATCCGTTACATGACGCCTGAAGCATTGAAAAAATTGATGCAAAGCTGGCAATAGCCTATAAAATATACAAGGTGACATGTGTCACCGCTTGCTGCCGACTTTCGGCAAAAAAATTTAAAAAACCTTTTTTAGAAAAAGGAATAAAAAATGAGAGTTTCAACACAAACCATTACTTTTTTACTGGCGGCTTTGTTATTACCGGTGTTGAGCTGGTGCAGTTCTGCCGCCGACACCAAAATTGATCGTGAAACGCCTGAGAAGGTTTTGCTGGCCGAAGCGGAACAGGGTAATCCCGACGCACAATGCTGGCTGGCAATTTGCTATGAAATCGGCTTACAAGACTGTGATATTGACAAATCTTTTGGGGAAGAGTGGTTTTCCAAGGCCGCAAAACATGCCGATGAAAAGCTGGCCACCGTTCAGTATTCCAAGGCTGTTTGTTACGCGAACGGTTACGGAATTGTAAAGACCAAGGATTTGGAGAAGGCGGTGGAATGGTATCGCAAGGCGGCGGAACAGGGATTTGCTCCAGCGCAATGCGATCTTGGCTTACGTTATCTCAAAGGTGAGGGTGGTGTTTCGCGAAATCTTGACGAAGGGTTTCAATTGTTTGAAAAAGCGGCGGAACAAAAATATCCCCTTGCTTACATGTACCTTTATTCTTGCTACACCAACGGTCACGGTACTAGAGTTAATCGGGATATTGGTGATTCCTATTTTGAAAAAGCATTGGATGGAAGACTCCCGGAAGCCCAATACGCGCTCGGAATGAATTATCTGACAGCAGAAGCAAACGGTACATTAATTGTCAACAGTTTTCGCATACCAGCATTACGAGGGCATGCCGGTGCTCAATGCCAAATGGGAAATTGCTATTACTACGGTATAGGCGGTTTGGGAAGAAATCTACAGGAAGCGGTCAAGTGGTGGCGCAAAGCGGCAGAACAAGACAATGCTTCTGCAAAAGCACGGCTTGCACAACTCGGATATTAATAAGTATGAGAATCGTTAAAAAACTGTTTATACAAGGAGACTTAAAATGAGATTCACAAAACAAATCACCCTGTTCATCCTACTGTCGCTGGGACTGTCCTGTTGTAGTTACGGGGCCGACCCCAAACCCGGCGATCGCATGGTATTGACGATCAAGGGTGTGGAATATGCTTTTCGTTGGTGTCCGCCCGGAACATTTATGATGGGAAGTCCAGAAAGTGAAAAGGAGCGGTTGAGTGGCGAAACGCAGCATCAGGTAACGTTGACAAAGGGCTTCTGGATGCTCGAAACACCGGTGACTCAGGAGATGTGGGAGAGCGTGACGGATGAAAACCGGAGTCATTTCAGGAGGAAAAAATCTCCGGTGGAAAGAGTCAGTTGGAATGATTGCCTGGATTATATTGGTCAATTGAATGCGTTGAACATTGCTCCGGATGGTTACAAGTTTTCGTTGCCGACAGAATCGCAATGGGAGTATGCTTGCCGTGCGGGTACGGAGACGCCATTTAATTTTGGTGACGTGTTGAATGGTGACAAAGCGAATTGCGATGGAAAATATCCTTACGGTACAAAAACGAGGGGAGAGTATCTGGGCAAGACATCAGAGGTTGGTTTGTATCCAGTGAATGCTTGGGGATTGTACGACATGCATGGTAACGTCTGGGAGTGGTGTTTGGATTGGTATGGCGAGTATCCGAATGGCAGTGTGACTGACCCCGTGGGGCCTTTGACTGGCTCGAAACGTGTGATGCGGGGTGGGAGTTGGTATAGCGACGCTGAGTACTGCCGGTCTGCAGTTCGGGCCAGCTACGTGCCATCGCTCAGGTTCCGGTGCTATGAAAACGGTCTCAGACTTTCTCTGGTTCGGGTGGAAGAACCTACACCGGTTGTGGTGGAAGTTCTCGAAGACAAGCAAGCAGGTGACCGCATGGTGTTGACGATCAAGGGAGTGGATCACCCGTTCCGCTGGTGTCCTGCGGGGGTGTTTATGATGGGTCGAGAGCCGAATCTATATGGTAATCCAAGACAGCGTCAGGTAACGTTGACGCTGGGTTTTTGGATGTTAGAAACACCGGTGACACAAGAGATGTGGGTGAGTGTAACAGGCAATAACCCGAGCAGTTTCAAAGGCAGCAAAAAGCTTCCAGTTGAGAGTGTATTTTGGAATGATATTGAAAAATATATTAATCAATTGAATGCATTGAACGTTGCTCCTGCCGGCTACAAGTTTTCATTACCGACGGAGGCACAATGGGAGTATGCTTGTCGTGCAGACACGACGACACCCTTTCATTTCGGTGACACGCTGAACGGTGACAAGGCGAATTTCAGTAAAAACCCAGAGAATTTGGGTGAGAATGACAAGACGAGTGTTGTGGGATCGTATCCGGCGAATGCTTGGGGATTGTACGACATGCACGGAAACGTGCGGGAACAATGTTTGGATTGGTATAAGGGTAGGTATACTTCGTCGAGTGAAAAAGTGACAGACCCTGTGGAGGATAAGCAAGGCAGGTGGATGGACATGAGCACAAGCCGAGTGTTTCGGGGTGGGAGTTGGGGGGATCCCGCCGAGTACTGTCGTTCTGCATCTCGTTATGACAATGCACCGGCTCGCTGGAATCACGCACAAGGTCTCCGCCTTGCCTTGGTTCAAGAAACGTCAATAAATTGAAAGAAAAAGGAGACATGAAAATGAAGAAATTAATTTTACCTGCCATCATCATGGCGTGTCTGGTCTGTTTTTCACTTGGTTGTGATAAAGATAAACACACTACAGGAACCGGCAATGCCACCACGTCAACAGGTGCAGACCCTGAGCTACTACAACAAGACCCTGCGCTAGACATTGCCAACGCCTATGCGCGAGAAGCCGAGTGGAACGGTGAGTGGGACAAAGCGATTGCCGAATTTACCAAAGTCATCCAAGCCAATCCGAAATCGGACGCGGCGTACTACCGTCGCGGTTTGTGCTGGCACGCGAAAGGCGAAATCAGTGACGCGGACAGCGACTTCAACAAGGCAATTGATGATTACACTGCTGCCATCCGGATTAATCCGCAACATAGCTTGGCGTACACTGCTCGTGCTTGGAGTTTTTTGATGATGGATAGGTTTGACGAGGCGATTGCCGACTGTACCAAATCCATCGAACTCAATCCGAATGACACCCGGACGTATAACTGTCGGGCTCTAGCCTATACGATAGGGACAGACGAGTATGACAAAGCAATTATTGATCGGACGGAGACTATCCGACTCGATCCCAAAAATCCCGATGCCTACTTCGGACGCGGCAAAGCCTATGAGGCCAAAGGCGACATGGTGAAAGCACGAGCGGACTTTGCCCGAGCAAAGGAACTTGGATATATGCCTTGACGAGTGGCATCGCCACTCGAAGCTCGGTTGCCTGTCTTGCGGCGGTCACGGATTGCGGGCCGATTTCTCCCTTTCCGTGGCCGCCTCCTTACATCAGCAACCCTTTTCACCCGTTTTTAATCAACAAATAGAACCAAAATTTACATTGGAAGCGTTTTTGTAACCGTTTCCTGTTTACTGGCCTTTGTATAAATTTTGAGCCAAGCCAGAAAAATTTCAACCGACAGTACAAATAGAACGAACGAAACCAATCTTTTTTTAGAAAGCAACAATTATGAGCAAACAAGTAATTTTTCCGCGAACCTTCAATTATTACTTCGTATCGGGATTCTTTAGCCTCACTCTGGTACTTTTGAGTTCCGGCTTTGTCCTCCCCGAAATTCATGCGCAGGGCACTTCAACTCTTTCATTTACTGAACTCAAAGGCCATACGGACAGTGTCCGCTCCGTTGCCTATTCGCCGGATGGGATGAAAATTGTTTCCGCAAGCCGGGACAATACCGCCCGAATTTGGGATGCCAACTCGGGAAAAGAATTACATACGTTGAAAGGGCATACAAACAATGTTACATGCGCCGACTTTACACCAGACGGGAAGAAGATTGTTACGATAAGTATTGATGATACCGCCCGAATTTGGGATGTCGACTCGGGTAAGGAATTACACACACTAAAACATCCTAAAGGCATGCACTGGTATGCAGCCATTTCACCGGATGGAAAGAAAGTGGTTACGATAGGCAGTTTTTTTGACGCAACTGTCCGAATTTGGGATATTGATTCGGGAAATGAGTTACAAATATTGTCAGGGCATACAGGCCCGGTCTGGAGAGCAACCTTTTCACCTGATGGAACGAGAGTTGTTACAGGAAACGGGCATAAAGACTACGACACCGCCCTCGAAGCACAAATTTGGGATGTCAAATCGGGAAAGGAATTGAAAAGATTAACAGGACATCGAGAGCGAGTTTACTTTGTTATCTTTACTCCTGACGGAAAGAAAATTGTTACTGCCAGTTGGGACAATACCGCACGAATCTGGGATGCGGAGTCGGGAAGGGAATTGAAAAGATTGTCAGGGCATACCGATGTGCTCTATTCCGTTAATATTTCACCAGACGGAATGAAAATTCTTTCAGCAAGCAGGGACAAAACGGCTCGAATTTGGGATGTCGAATCCGGGAGGGAATTACAAAGATTTATAGGGCATACTAAAGCGGTCGGTTCTGCAACATTTTCTCCGGATGGAAAGAGAATTATTACAGTAAGTGATGACAAAACGACCCGACTTTGGGATGTCGACTCTGGAAAAGAAGAACAAATGTTTCAAGAGAACACAGATGAGGGTATTTCTGCTGCCGCCTTTTCACCAAACGGAAAGAAAATTGTTACCGGCAGCGGAGATGGCATGATCAGAATTTGGACGTTGGAGTAAGCTGATTCGTAACCGTTTCAACCTCTTTAACGAAAAAACATTCCTATCACAAATAGCAAGGAGATTCAAAATGAGATTTTTTACACTTTGTGCGATTCTATTATTGTCCGTTGGTTGCGGACATTCACCACAAACAGGCGATCCGGTCAAAGTCGATGATAACACACCTATTGAGGTTGTACAAACCAAAGCGGATAAGGGCGATTCGTCGGAGCAGAGCAATCTTGCACAGGAAGATGAACCGGTCAATATCAATGATAATACACCAGTTGAGGTTGTACCAACCGAAGTGGACAAAGTTGATTCGTCGGAGCAGAATAATCTTGCTCAGGAAGATGAACCGGTCAATATCGATGATAATACACCTGTTGAGGTTGTACAAACCGAAGCGGACAAGGACGATTCTTCAGACAAGAGCAATCTTGCTCAGGAAGATGAACCGGTCAAAATCAATGAAAACACACCACTTGAGGTTTTGCCAACCGAAGTAGAAAAGGGCAATCCCAACGTCAAATATCAGTTTCCCATTCGCTTTGCAAAAAATAACACCCCTGCTAAACTTGTACTGGAGGCTATCGAAAAAGACGATCTGGAAAAAGTCAAGCAACTCGTCCAAAAGTACCCCTCACTCATATATCAGACTTTCGAGAAAGAGTTTTTCGGAGATGATACCTATTCCGGTTCGCTTTTGCACTTGGCGGTACAGGCTGACAATCTCATCCTGGTGAAATTTCTATTGGAACAAGGTTGCGATCCAACCGTAAAGGATTCACAAAATTTTACGCCGATTGTCCATGCGCATGTTGTAAATAACGAGGAAATCAACAAAGAAATCACCCGTTATCTGATGGCCAATGGTTCCAATGATCCAATCAATGATTGTACGGCCGAGGAATTACCGATAAAACTACAAGTGCTAATCAGTGACCTCGAAGCATCTGGAAATGATATGAGCCGTGATGTAACGCAATTAATAAGAGGACTAACACAAAGATTTGAAGATGTGAGCAAGTTTATTGCAGAGGCAACGCAAAATGTGGATATGAAAGACTATGTCTTGACTATACCGGAAAGAAAGACTGGCGATTTTTACAAGAGATTCATCATCAAAGACGACTTGGAATATCTCGGAAACAATCAGGTGGAATATTGGGGAATCCATGTTCAAGCAATGGATAGTTATTACAGTGAATTCCACAACATAAGAGCCAGTGATCACGATCTTGCTGATCTTGTCAAAGCAATTCCCCAGGTTTCTTATTTGGATATCGAGTGTAAAAAAATCACTGATATCGGATTCCAACAGATCAAGGAGTTGAAACAACTGCGAACGTTGGTTATATCCGAAAATGACAACATCACCGATGCCGGGTTGGAAGGATTGAAAAACTTGAGACAACTTGATCGTCTCTATATGGGAAGATGCAAAAATATTACTGATGCCGGTTTGCAGCATCTCAGCGGCTTAACCAATCTGACTCGGCTTGGTCTCAGTGGCAACAAAGGTATTACTGATGCGGGTTTGAAATATCTCAGCGGCTTGGCCGGCCTGACTCGGCTTGGTCTGAGCGGCAACAACAGTATTTCAGGCGATGGTTTTCAGTACTTGAAAGGTTTGACGAACCTGAAATCACTTGATCTTTCAAAATGTGAAAATCTTTCGGATGACGGCGTAAAACATCTCGCAACCTTGACACAACTGACAAATCTCGAATTGTATGGTTGCCTTTTGATTACGGATGACTGCCTTGACTCTCTAAGCAAATTGACACAATTGAAAACGCTTCACTTTGAAAATGAAGTTTCTCTGGACGAGATAATATGGGGATCGGGATATCCGAAAACGATAAGATGCCCGAATATCACCAATGCAGGCATAAGTCGGTTGCAGGAATTACTGCCGAATTGTACAATTGTTCCCAATGTCAAGACACGATAGAAATTAACCTTGTATAATTTTCCTGATCACCCTTGAAAAGAAAGAACATAACATGAATTTGAAACAAACACTCACGCATTTTTTCGTGATTATGCTGGTTTTATCGGGACTGAACGGTTGCAGTAACGAAACCGACACCATAATCGACGAAAACAAAACAAAACTTGTGACATCACCCGAAGTTTTAGCATTACAAACGAAAGCCGACAAAGACGACCCCGACGCACAATGTTGGCTGGCACTCAGTTATCAGCAAGGATTGCATGGATGCAAAATTGATGAACCTCAATCACAAGAGTTGTTTCAAAAAGTAGCCAAACATGCCAATGATAACTTAGCTGCCGTTCAATACAGTAGAGGCATTGTTGCTAACGATTTCGATGAAAAAGAGAGATGGTTTCGGAAAGCGGCGAATCAGGGATTTGCCCCGGCCCAGTACACTTTGGCGGGTGCTTACCTGGAAGGCATCGCTGATGTTTCCAAGAACGAAGAAGAAGGCGTGAATTGGATTCGCCTGGCGGCGGAACAGGAATATGCCCCGGCCCAGCTTCTTTTGTCGATATGTTACTCGGAAGGTATGGGTGGTATTCGCCGGAGCAATGAAGATGCCGTGAAGTGGCTTCGTAAGTCGGCGGATCAGGAGTTTGCTCTGGCACGGTTTATTTTGGGGGATTGTTACGAAAATGGTCGTTTAGTTGAGCAAGATTCTAAAGAAGCTGCCCGATGGTATGATTTGGCGGCAAAACAAGGACATGCTCCCGCACAAGAAGCAAGTATGAGGTTGGGAGTTGGTCAGGCAAATCCACAGTCTCAACCTGCTTCTCAATCGCAAATCGACAAAAACACACCGCTCAACATTTTACAGACCAAAGCTGATCAGGACGACCCTGACGCATTGTTTCAGTTGGCATTATGTTACACGTTTGGTTTACAGGATTGTGACATGGATTTTGACAAAGCCATGAAATTGTACCATCAAGCCGCAAAATATGCCGACAAAGGGATTGCGTCGGCACAAACCAGCCGGGGAATGTGTTACTGGTTTGGTTATGAAGTGGAAAAAGATATTGAGGAAGCATTTATTTGGTTTAACAAGGCTTCCGATCAGCAATTTGCGGAAGCATGGTATTGTAAGGCGCATCTTTCGGATTGGAGCGGGCACCCGACCGAATCAGGTGAACAATTTCAAGTAGCGTGCCTTCAGAAGGCGGTGGAACTGGAATATGCAGAAGCCCAATTCAAACTCGGACTCATGTATGGCATGGGGGTAGGTGTACCCAAAGATATGGAGGAAGGGTTGAGGTTGATCCATCTGGCGGCGAAACAGGGACATCCCAAAGCTATGGAAACCATTAAGGATATCTTTGGGGATGTGGATTTTACAGAAGAACCGGAAAGCGCAAAGGAACAGATAAGCGCAGAGCAACAGAAACTCATAAGAGCAGTCATTATGTGGGCGGCACATATTCGGGAAATGCCGGATTCGACCGGTATCCTTGACGCGGTCATACAGAACGATTTGCCAAGAATCAAAAAAATGATTCAAAACGACCCCTCCTTGCTGAAAAAGTCATTCGGCAATGAAGGGTTGTCGCTACTGCACATGGTGTCGGTATTTCCCGCAACCATCGAAACGTTGAAATATCTGATTGAGCAAAACGCCGATGTGAGAGCGAAAACCAAAGAGAATTGCACGCCAGTCGTTTATGCTTGTGCAACCGGGAATCACGAAGCGATTCTGTATCTTTTGGCCAATGGTTCGTTGGAACCGCACGAAGATTGCATGGACTTGCCGGAGAAAGAGAAACTTGCACTCGCATTTCAGTCAATTCCGTTGTTAGATGATAGTCTCATTAGTCGCGAAGACATGGGTGATGGATATGTACGGGAAACCTATAGGCGTCCTGACTGGGGCGCAGTTGAGTCACTGACGGGAGAGGTTTACAGGGAAAGAGCCGATGGAATCCGTCGAATGACACGGGAAATCATCATGGCAAAATCCGGTAAAGATCTGAAAAAATATGTGTTGCAGAAACAAAAGAACTAACAGCTACCTCATATCGGTGTCAATCTTCGTTTTTTGCGACACTAAAAAACCACCCTTTTCAGGCAAAGTGGAGCAAGGCCGTAAAAACCCCAAGCCAGACCGAAAGAAAGCCGCACAAGCCAAACGTGGCGGCGGAAAGGGCAAGACTTTTTTT
>Ga0123353_10014359_pt1 | contig 11408 bp, 10 predicted proteins | sample TergutLab28metaG_3_FD_92763 | JGI IMG/M metagenome (GOLD analysis project Ga0123353, IMG submission 92763) | Labiotermes labralis P3 segment gut microbial communities from Petit-Saut dam, French Guiana - Lab288 P3 | ecosystem: Host-associated > Arthropoda: Insects > Digestive system > Gut ... | reverse complement strand
TTGGGACAGAAATGGGACAGAACTCGACAAAATGCGATAAATTCGACACTTTCGATGAGACCAAAATTAAATTCTTGATTGGAATACCTTGTTTTAAAGGCATTATTTATTCACAATTAAACTTTCGATTTTGTCGAGCGCAATTTGGGTTTCTTTGGCGGCAGCTGCGGTGTAGCCTTCTGTCGGGAAACAGGTTAAGGTTGCCACTCTTGATTATAGTTTGAATTTACTAAAAAAGCCTTTGCTCGGTTTTTCCTCCGAATTTTCGGTTTCGGCAACGGCTTCATTTTCTGTTATGAAATCGTCTAATTCGGAAGTGTTTTCAAGTTTTTCGCGCTCTTTTTTTACATAATTAATTACATCCTCGATGCCTTCCAAAAATTTATCAAAATCCGAGCGAAAAAATTTATCTTGTATGATACGATATTTTTCATATTCGTTTTCAGCATGGATTTTTGCTTCCAATGCCGTAACACGTCCGGCATCTTTCAAAAGTTCTGTCCCCGAAGCGCTAAGAAATAAATCAAGTCGTTTTTTCCAGTCTTCCATTGCCATAGGTACTTGTCTTTCAGCCTGAAATTCCGCAAATTCCAAATACGCCGTAACAATACGTTCCAATGATTTTAATTCCTTCTCATCCAAATAGTTTTTTGCGATAGTCACATCCGATTTTCTAATTTTCCCTTTCGGTGCTGCTTCCCATGTTGTAAGCCCCATCTGTTTTTTGTCGGCATCTGCCCGGTCAACAATAATTTCTGCTGCCGTATGTCCATGAATTGCAAAATGCAACTTGTTTTGTACCGTTTTAAAAAACAATAATGTTGAAGCGTCTTGTGCGTCATAGTCAAAAGACGTAGCGTAAATATCTGTAATTTTTTGGTAAAACTTACGCTCAGAAAGGCGAATCTCTCGAATATCTTCCAGTAAATTCTCAAAGTATGTTTTGGAAAAGACCATGTCATTTTTGAGTCGTTCCTTATCTAAAACGTAGCCTTTAATCGCAAAATTAGCCAAAATATTAGCCGCCCAAGTGCGAAACCGTATCGCTCTGTCGGAATTTATCTTAAATCCTACAGCAATAATCGCTTGAAGGTTATAATATTTTTGATTATATGTTTTACCGTTTGACGCAACTGTTCGGAAATTCCGAACAGTTGAATTTTCATCCAATTCGCCGCTTTTGAATATAGCCGTTAAATGTTCCGATACTGTGCTTTTTGCAGCATCATAGAGAGAGCTGATAGACTTTTGGGTTAACCATACATTCTCGTCAGCAATCAAAACATCTACGCCGTCACCACCATTTTCTTTTGAGAAAATCAGAAAATCATTGGTATTGTTGCGAATTTTAATATTTTTTTCGTCAGAACTCATTATTACACCTCTTTTTAGCTTGAAACATAAAATACAAAAAGGCGTTGTAAAGGTGATACCCAAATTATTGATAGATTGAATAGACATCCGATGACTATGTGGGAATTACAGGCTCAGGGGGATTAATGGGGTAGCGGAGTTGCATATTTTCTGAACACGTATAGAACATATACGAAATAAAGGAAACTCCGTCCCGGATTTTAGAAATATGCTTTTACAGGAATGGAACTGGAAAGAAGCGGAAGAAGTTTGGCGGGAAGAAGCTCTGGAAGAGGGTATTGAGAAAGGCAGAAAAGAAAGCATCATGCAAATCGCGAAAACAATGAAAAAAGATGGCGAACCGATTGAAAAAATTGTGAAGTTTACCGGGTTGAACAAAGAAGAAATCGGGAAATTGTGAGGTAGAGAGAATAGATGCGATACATATTAGTACTTTAGGAAACGTCTCTTTCATTTCTCACTTCCCATGTTGTCACTTACGTTCTTTAAATGTAAGGAATCCAGTGCGTCAAAGAACGCGCACTGTTTATTAGTGTATAATTTTGCGTTTTCCGGTTCTCAAAAAAGATCAATTACAACTGGCGAAACGTATAACAGTGAAGAAAATGGGTGAAAATGATAGCCGCAAATCCCAAAAGCAAAGGGAAAGCCATGAGTGCTCAAGCATCTTACGCTCTTTATTCTTGGTCAATGACGGAAAATTAATCCCTGCCTGGGACTTGGTTGTTGACTTTGACGCTGCTTTTGAAGTAACTTTTCTCATAAGGCTGCTTTCTTTCTTTTTGTGGGTCGGGTAAACCCACTGTTAATGATTGTGTTATAGAAAGAAGGTAGCTTTTTTTTATTTACCTCGCGCAAGTCATAAGTGAAACATAGTATCCGTCCCCAATCATGATAAACTCCGCTCTGGAATAGGCTAAACGCCAAACATAATTTATGATATCAGGGGGGGGTGATTACTGTAATTTGAGAATAGTTAACTCCAGAATCTAACAATTGTTTATACACAGCCATTCTTCCTTCTTCTGATTGAATAGCTATATATATTCTATCAAAATCAAGTTTTAAGCCTTCACTTGGGGTATAAACCGGAATACCCCGTCTATACTTATAACTTGCATTGTTATCCATGAAACCCAATATTTGGATATTTTTTTTATTGCGAAGCAAGTATTTTGCATAATCATCACCAAAATATCCTGCGCCAAAAATAACTATTTTTATTTTATCACCTTTCAAATTTTTTTCAAAAACTAAAGCGTCTTCGGTTTCACTAAAACTAACAGGAACAATATCATTTTTCTTATAAAAATCCCTTGCCGTTGGAAAAACAATACCAATAGTAGGTCCGTAACTTCCTGTTTTATCGTACCAGCATTTATGATAAGGCCGCCAAGTGTACATACTAAATGAATCTTCTGACCCTATACAGACTTTATCTACGTATTTAAATTCTCTCACGTACTCTTCATTGTCTGTAAGCCAAACCCTATCGAAAAATTTATATATTTGATCCCTTGAGGGATTTACGTATTTTTTATAGGATTTTACACAATCGTGGAAAAAGCCGGCTAAAATATTTTTGTTTTCTGAAGCCGCTTTAGAAAAGATTCTGTATGCGTCAGCGCCTTTTGGTCCATCAAACAAAATTACTATCCTTTTGTCTTTAAAATGCTCAACAATTTCAGGAACTAATGTGTGCGAATCGCCGTATAATAATTCAAGATTTTTAAAGTCTTTTAAACGTTCCTCTGCAAAATCGGCATTTTCATCTCTCATCCACTCAATACTTACTATACGAACATTATCATTTTCAAACGCTTTAGCAAGAGCATAAGTACTCTGGCCTCTGCATCTTCCGCTTTCAATTATAACATCTGCCTTTAACTCTTTTGCAGTTGATATAACGGCAAGCATTTCACTATGTAAAATGCCTCTTTCTTCAAATACGATATTATCCCAGTCAAGTATATTTTTCCATTTTTTAGCAGCAGACATAATAAATTTGTGCATTGTATACTCATTTATGTCAAAGTACTCGTTTTCCCAGTATTTATACATATGGAAACAGTCTTCTCTGGGTCTGTTTACTGTGAAATCAGCGTGCTTGAGAAGAATCGGATGCCAGCCGGTTTTGTAATGGAAGATATAGCTTCCGCATTCCATTCGCCTATTGTTGGTTTGATTTAAAAGCTCACAAGGTACTCCCTTTAATCTGATTTCTCCAAAATCATAATTTTTAATTGTAATACCATCATACGATTGTTTATCCATAAGTTCTGCCAGAGCAGCTTGATCTGCCGCTCCAAAACTTTTGTTCCCCTTGTCAATACGTTTTCCGTCGTGAACAATCTCTTCGGTTATTTCAAGCCACCTTTGGGCAAAGGCTAATATTTTATCAGAATTGTTAATTATAACCACCCCTACGTTTAATGGAAAAGTCTCATCCTTCCATGTATACAAAAAATCATAGTCATCTGTTATAAATTCATCAATATTTTTATAAATGACCGTATCACAATCAAGGAAACAAACTGTTTTGTGTTTTGTACTTTTTAGTGCATCAACCCAGTATCTTAATTTAAGAGGAACTCTTTGATAAATATTATCGTAGGTTAATGCACCATGATTTACTCTTTTAAATTCTACCTTTGGAAACGGTATTTTCAAAAAATCAATCTCATCATATTTAATGTCATCATAGAGAACCAGAATATCATCGTCAGGATGGGTTTTGTATATACTGTTTATACAGGTTGCAAGAAAAGGGACATATTCATTCCCGTAGGCGGTTGTCATAAATAACATCAGGATTCTCCTCTATTAAAATCACATTCACACCATATTTCTCCCCATCTAACTTCTTGATGAACAACCCGCAAGCTGGCCGCCTCCATTTCTTCCGCAAAAGAATTCAGCGTATATTCGGTTTCGTGAGTGGGATCCAAACGCCACTCCACCCCCAGTTCTTTCTTCAAGGGTACGCGCCACTCACGCTCAAAGAGCGGTACACGAATAAGATAGCGCCCCCCCCCAGATTTTAACCGCGTTTGCAAAGACCGTAAAAATTCCGGACGCTCCGGCAGATGTTCCAGCACATTGGAAAGCACAATAGTTTCAAAAACGCCACTTGGCAAGTCGGTCAAAGCATTGCCGCAAATATATGTAACATTGGGGTGAGCGAAGCGTTCCTGCGCTGTTTTGATATTGACTTCCGAAATGTCAATGCCTGTTACCAGTGCTCCTGCATCAGCCATATCGTAAGCAAGAGCGCCTATACCGCATCCCACATCCAGAACAGTTTCGTTTTTTTGCAAACGACTGGCAAAAAAATCGTGGTACTTGATATGACGGTGTTTGGTATGTATGCCGTCGTCATAAGCGATAGCCAATCGACCTTGTTTCTTGTAAAGCGCGTCATCAAGGGTAAAAAGAATACGCAAGGCGTCAGCGGGGGATTTGTCGGCAATGTGCTTGTTGATTTGTTCATTCAACTCTGCGATGATGTGATTATATTTGGATAAAGTATTCATAACCAACCATCTCCATCCGATTGGTGAAGCCTTACAATTTTTATCCCCTTGCTCTCAAGATGTTTTATCCTGTCATAAACGATGCTTTGATTTGGTTTATATGTAGCAACTACAATAATGCTGTCGCTGCTTGTTACCTCATCAATTGAATAAACTATGTATCCGTGAAGTTTTTTTCCAATTTCTTCTGGTTCCCGGCTTAAAAGTCCGACTATTTTATTTTTATACGCATTTGGCATTACTCGCAATATATCTGTACAAAATCCACCTGTGCCATAAAAATAAATGGAACTTTTACCAGATATATTAAAAGTATCGTCAAGAATTTTACGATAATCCGACTCCCAACCCTTCGAAAACATACCTTGTTGAGGTATAACATTAAAAGAACTCTTTGATGTTTTAGTTACACTGCCGCAGATATAACTGTTACTATTTTCAATTAATGGTATGTGGCCGCAAATATCATTGATAATAGGATCTGCTATATAAATAAAATTGTTAAATACAGAATAAGCTATAAAAGTGTTAATATCATAATTATTAGCTTTAAAATATTCGTAAAATAAACATGGTGAAAAATTATAATATCCGTGATTTAAATTTTGAAAAGTTGGTTGATTAAAAAAGAAAACTCCGTCAGTTTTCAACATTTTAAAAACATTCTCAAGAACATTGCTGAAGTTGAAAATATGTTCGATGGTGCCGCCATCTAAAATGAAATCATATTTATTTACCAACTCTTCCGGTATATTAATATCGTTTAAATCATGTACAATAGTAGCCCATTGATAATCCGAATAATCCATAGAATCTAAATGTTCAAACCCTAAAGCATTAAAAACTGTTTCATCGCTGAGAAGCAAACCGCTTTGACCTGTATCGCTAATAGCAACATCCCAACCGCCAGCTCGACAAATGCGATTGAAGTAATCTCTATCAAATTTCATAGCAAGCTTGCCTAACGTTAGTAGTTTTCCATAAGGACGTTTCCCTAATTTGTTGAAATGGTCAATTAACAATTTTAACGCAGGTCTAGTAAATGACATTTGCATCCTCCATTTTATTTACCCACGAACCATCATAATGATGTATGGTATAAGTATTCTCGGTAATTTTCATTTTCTTTGTCATCCAGTTTAACGGACTGAAAAAATCTTTAGGGTAAATTGCCAAACCATTGACATGCTGAAATGAATTGTCAAGCTTTAAACCTTGCTTTTCCAACACTTCGGATTGATATATAGGAGATGTTGTTAAACCCATATCTATTAAGTCATCAGAAAAATCACGATTATTATAATCATCCCTTAGTATACGTATTATTTCAGAATGTTTTTTAGCTCCAAAACCTGATCCAGGATTAACATGACCGCCCGATTCAAACGCCATAAATGCCTGATGAAATAATAAATCATCCAATGATCTTATAATTTCTACATCATTGTCTAAATATATACCGCCGTGCTCATAAATTATATCCAATCGAGCGTAATTGTTTACACGCGACCATTTTTTTGCTTTATAAGCACGATTCATGTATTCATGTTTAGTTACATCATAATTGTTTTCATCCCATCTAATGATTTCATAATCCGGGCAGAATTTGCTCCAGCTTTCCATACATTTTTTCAAATCATCGGGAATCTCTTTACTTCCAAACCAACCATAATGAATTTTCTTAGGAATCTGCGGTTCATTTTCCTTGGCCGCCTTAATTTTTTCTTTTAAATCTGGAACGATATAATCATCTTCAATGTCTGGAAGTATAAAACAATCAATACCATCCAATGTTTCTATTTTATTGAGTTGTTCTATAATATTCTGATAAGACAGTGCACTTATAAGTATTATGTCATCTTTGCCAATATTGTTAATAAAATTATTGACGGAAATAATTGGTATAGCACATTCATTTATAACGTAATCCTTTCCCCATTTATCGGAGTCGTTATCCGTAATGGAAAATATCACTTTTTCAAAATCATACCTTTTGTTGTCTCCGCAAAACCACCGCATAAACCGCCCGGCGCCAAAAGCGTATACTTTTTTACTCTGGGCATAGCGAATAAACTTCTCTATAGAACAGCTCTTTAAGTTAACCATTATCAGATTCTCTCTTTAACTTGGTAATTCTGTTACTGTTTTTATCTTGAAATTCAAGAATTTTATTATAGGCAGCTTTACTTTTTTCATTCCATGACAGTGCGAACCGGTGAATTGAATAAGTGTTTTCGGTTATTTTTAACGCGCCTGTATTTGGACTTAACGGGGTAAAAAAATCATTAGGATAAATAGTCAGCCCATTAATGTTTTGGAATGAATTATCGGGCAAAAAACCTTGTGAATAAAGCAACGCGTATCTTTTATTAACGATTTGTAGATTATACTCGTCTGAATACTGTTCATTGCCATCCCAACACGATAGCAGCGACTGAAATAGTTTAAAGTGTTTTTTCGCTCCAAACCCCGAACCGAACTCTATTTGATATTTACATGAAAAACCAACAAAAGCTTTATGAAATAGTAGATCGTCCAATGGTTTTATCAATTCGACGTCGGTATCTAAATATATGCCGCCATTTTCGTATATTATATCCAAACGAGCGTAATTATTTACACGCGACCATTTTTTTGCTTCGTAAGCGCTCTTAACATATTTGTTTTTAGCTATATCATAAGTATTCTCGTCAATCTGTAATATCTCATAATCAGGACAATATTTATTCCAACTTTCCATACATATTTTCAATTTATCAGGAATCTCACTGCCGCCAAACCAACCGTAGTATATTTTTCCGGGTATTTGCTGTTTTTTCTCTTTTGACAATGCAATTTTTTCTTTTAATTCAGGATCTATGTTATCGCAGTATTCATCTATATATGGCAGTATAAAACAGGTTGTTTGGCCTAACGCCTCTATTTTGTCAAGTTGTTCGATAATATCGGGGTAATAATATGTACTTATCAGTATTATATCGTCTTTGCCAATATCGTTTATAAAATTATTGACAGATATAACAGTTATAGCGCGTTCATTTACGATATAATCGTTTCCCCATTTATTTGAATCATTATCAGTAAACGAAAATATCAATTTTTCAAAATTATATTTTTTATTTCTTTCACAAAATATGCGTATTAATTCGCTTACGCCAAACGAATAAACTTTTTTGCCTTCCGAGTATTTTATAAATTCCTCTATGGAGCAGTTTTTTAAATTAACCATTATTATTCTCCTGCTCAAAATTCATTAATTTTCTTATTCTCTCAATCCTTTCGGGATATTCTGAATTAGTTTCGATATATTCGTTTAAATAATTTTTCATTTCGTTCCGCATTAAATCAAATAAATCGTTATCGCCATTTTTTAACGCTTCTTCGGCAAGTAAACTTGCGTAATAGCAGATATCTCTTTTGAGCCATTTGGTTATATCGTTAAATCCTTTTTCGTCAGACTTAGCAACAATTTCTTTCAATGCCTTAATTCTATCAAGTTCATTTGTGATTAATTTGGAGTTGATAAGTGAAGAAGTTCTTTGATAGTAATGATAGTATGGTTTACAAAGAAAAAATCCTGTACATTTATCGGTTAGAATTACATTTACCGTAAATTTCGCGTCCATAGCCACTTTTATATTTTCATCAAAAACCAATTTTTCTATTATATTTGCTGAGAATAGCTTATTCTGAACAGAAAATCCAAATCCGCCATATTGAAACCATCTAAACGCAAACAACAACATTTCTTTTTGTGTTAATACCCTATTAGGTATTTCCTCTCTTGCGGCGACAGCATAACAAGAACAATCCTCATAATCCATATAAAAACTTACTGCGCTAAACGATACGTTGTTATGCCTTAATGTTTTGTGCAAGACCTCAAACATATCCGGCTCTATCCAGTCATCCGAATCAACAAATCCCAAATATTCACCTGTAAATTTTTTCAATCCCATATTCAAAGCAGAGCTAAGTCCGCCGTTAGCTTTATGAAAAACTTTTATACGATTGTCCTGTTTGGCATACTCATCGCAAATCTTGCCGCTATTATCTGTTGAGCCGTCATCTATGCAAATTATTTCAAGATTTGTATAGGTTTGGTTTATAACGCTGTCTAAGCATTTTCTTATGTATGGCTCAACGTTATAAACGGGGATTATGATTGATATTTTATCCATAAATCTTTTCCAATATCTTAACCTGTTCTCTTATAGAATACCCTGCTTTCACGACATCTTTAGACATATCATTTCTTGGATATGGATTGTTAGCGATTTCAACAATTTTATCTACCCAAATTTTTGTATTATAAGGAAGAAATTCAAGATTGGAAGTTATCTTCGCTTCTTTTGGTACGTATTCACTTGTCAAACATTTCAGCCCTGCGGTTTGCGATTCAATTAATGTGAATGACAGTCCTTCAAATCTGGACGGAAGAATGAAAACATCCATCGCCTGAAGCAAAGCAGGAACATCACTTCTATTACCCAAAATTAAAACTTTATACGCTATACCGTAATTATTGATTTTATTTTCCACAGCTTCACGCAGTTCGCCGTCACCCGCCAAAAGCAATTTCGCGTTTGGAACATCCTTACAAACTCCGTTGAATATATCTATTATCATTTCAGGATTTTTAGGGTAACACATTCTCCCAACCCATCCGATTACAAATGCGTTTTCTAGATTTAGTTTTTTTCTATATTCGTCTCTTATATCCGGTTTGTATGAAAACTCATCAAGATCTATTGCGTTATTTAGCAAAATTATTTTGTCTCTCTGAATTTGTTCTCCGAATATCCAATCAGCAGCAGCTTTGGAGCAGGCGCAAAAATGCGTTGCAAGCCGCTCGGAGAACTCCGCTCTGTTTTTATTATGAGCCAAAGTTACTCTTTCACGTTCTTCTTTGTTATTGATGTGAACGCCTGTTGAGTGCGCGTGAACTATAACGATTGGAATTTTTCTTTCCATAGCAATATGTTCAATTAAAAAACCTCTCCAAAGGGACGTATGTATATGAATCGCGTCATAACCTTCATCTAAAATGGCGTTTAATTCATCAATAAACTTTTGTTCATTATCCTCAGCATAGCAGGATATGTAATGTACCTTGCAGCCTTGTTCTTTTAATCTATCCTCAAAATCCAAAGGTTGCTTGCTCAGCGTTGCGAAATCAAATTGAAATCTTGATTTATCGATAAATTCCCAATTTTTTAATACATAAGAATTTACTCCGCCCATGTCGTATATTGGTATTTGTAAAACTTTTATTTTGCGCATAAGCAGACCTTTTTTTCGGCGTTAGCCAGCTCATACATTCTCTCAAATTTTTCAGGAAATTCCTTATTTGTTTTTATATAATCATCTAAATGGCTTTTTATTTCACTTTGCATAATTTCAGCGATAACACTTGCGTGGTGACAGTAGAATCCTCTCGCCCAAAAACTTATATCAACGTACCCATTGTCATTAAGCAATTTTTCAACCTCTTTGTAAACGGTTAAAATATCCACCTTTATGGTTAGTGATTTAGATTTTGATATTGCCGAATCTCGCTGTACGTAATGATATAGCGGCTTGTCAATATAAACGCCGGTATAATTACCCGGCAGCATTAACGAATAGTAAAATAAAATATCCATTCCGTATTTTATTTGTTCATTAAATTTCAGGTCATTTTTTTTCACTATATCTGCCGAATAAAGTTTGTTCCACACATATCCGCAAAATCCCATATAATCGTCTCTTTGCAGAGGATATAAAAGTATATCTCTTGTTTGTATAACGCCATCAGGTATTTGTTTCTTGTTACAAACAGGGCTGGAATCGTTATTTATATCTTTAAAATATCCGGCGATGCAAATCTGTACGTCTTCATTTTTAATTACTTTATGCAAAGTTCCAAACATATCCGGCTCTATCCAGTCATCAGAATCAACAAATCCCAAATAATCACCTGAAAAATTGTTCAACCCAACATTCAAAGCCGAACTTAATCCCCTATTCTCTTTGTGAAACACTTTAATGCGGCTATCTTTGGCAGCATATTCATCACAAATTTCCTTGCTGCCATCAGTCGAACCGTCATCAATTAGCAGTATCTCAAGATTTTTATAAGTCTGATTTATAACGCTGTCCAAACATTTTTTTATATATGGCTCCACATTGTAAACAGGAATTATGATTGATATTTTATCCATAAACCTACACAGACTCTAATTCTTTTTTAATATCTTTTATATCATTTTTAATTTGTGTTGTAGAGATTTCCTTTGTTCTTGGGAAATAAACAACTTCACAATAATCGCTTAAAAAATCAAATTTTCCCTTCCAATCACTGCCTATTGTAAAAACATCAATGTGATAAAGTTTAATGTCTTCTATCTTTTGCTCCCAAGATTTCTCAGGTATTACCAAATCCACATATCTGATAGATTCCAAATGCTTTTTGCGTTCATAATAGCTGAAATAACATTTTTTATGCTTGCATTTTTCATT
>Ga0123353_10014357_pt1 | contig 11408 bp, 8 predicted proteins | sample TergutLab28metaG_3_FD_92763 | JGI IMG/M metagenome (GOLD analysis project Ga0123353, IMG submission 92763) | Labiotermes labralis P3 segment gut microbial communities from Petit-Saut dam, French Guiana - Lab288 P3 | ecosystem: Host-associated > Arthropoda: Insects > Digestive system > Gut ... | reverse complement strand
GTCGTCCTCCCCACGCCAGCCGGCCACCACGAAGGCCGAACCGGTCGACGGGACCGTCGTCACGGCCGGGCCACCGCGGCTGAGCGCGGTGGCCCGACTGTTTGCATCGACTCAGATCCAGCCGGCCCTCGACGCCTCGTGCACGGCACTGATCCTGTTACCGGCCTTCAGCTTGCGGATGGCCGAATGAATATGATTTCGGACCGTTCCCGGGCTCAGGTGCAGCTGAGCGGCGATGGCACTGACGGGACGGCCATCCTCGGCCGCCTTCAGGATTTCCGTCTCGCGGGCTGTCAATGGGTTGCCGCCGACGGCCACCATCTCGGCGACCAGTTCGGGGGGGAAGTGCCTTCCCCCCGCGTGCACGTCACGGATCACCCTGCTCAGCTCGCGGATCGAGGTCTCCTTGGTGAGGATTCCGCGTACGCCGGCCTTGAGTGCCCGCTGCAGATGCCCGGGCCGGGCGTCGCAGTTCAAGATCACCACTGGGAACCCGGACCGTTCCCGGTTGAGCTGCTCGGCGATCTCGATCCCGCTCATGTCAGCCAGGTACATGTCAATAATGGCAAGCACCGCCCGGCAGTCGTCCACCAGCTCCAACACGTTGCCGCCCCACCCTGTGTGTGCGACGACCTCGATATCCCCCGACTGCTGGAGGAGTTCAGTGATGGCTTCCCTGGTGAGGGCCTCGTCCTTGGCCAGGACAACCTTGATCACCATTTTCCCTCCACCAGTCACTCCGGCTCAACAGTGCCGTCCCTTTTACCCGATTGGAGAAAGCAGGGCCCGGGCCACGCATGAGCGCGCCGCAGACTACGCACAGCCACACCGTCGGACCGGCAAGCGTGGCCCCAGCGCCACCCGGCCGAACGCCTGTTGAGTCGATGGGGGCAGCGTGACCTAAGTGCTGGTTACCTCCACACACATCTCCATGACCTCCGGTCCGGAACACACTGCGCCGACCCCGGCGGCCGCGAGGCACGACGGAATGACCTCCGTCGGAGCGCCCCCGGGAGGTCAGCCCGATCGCGGGATTTGGCTCCACCGGCCGGCGCCGACCGGCGGACGTTCGGAGACAGATACACCTGCCTGCCGGTCCATCAAATTCCCCGGCCCCGCCTGCATTGACCGTTGGTGACCAACTTGCGCCTGACGAGCTGCTCCCGATCCGTTGCCATTGATGCATGTCCACGTGATCGGAACGGATTCCGCCGTCACGAGCGGATCCCCGACTCGAAACTTGAGGATCGACACCGAGCGTTACCACAACAGGTAAGTGCACCCTTACCGGTAACACATAATCGCCCATTGATCGAATCCCCCGCTATGCGTCATTGCGTACATGCATACGGGCCACCTTAACCGGCCACTCCCCCAGCCTGAACTACCCGGCCATCGATTTTTCAAGTGGCGGCAGTTTGTAGGCCAATGTCCGAAAAAATTGCAGTTCGGTGAAGCCCCCGGCCGCAACTTGTGACCACGTCTCCGGGTGGGGCAGGCCGAAGAAGGTCGGGCAGGTCACGGTCCGACCTGGACGGTCGGCGCGTCGAGGCCGCGCGAGCCTCCGACGGGGCCGCGTCAGCCCGCTACTCCAGGCTGACATGAATCGGCCATCACCGGCGAGAACGCCTCGTGTGCGACGAAGTGCTTGGTCAGTTCGACACGACTATTGATGTCGAGCTTCGAGAACACACGCCGGAGATGGCTGTCGACGGTATGGGGCGACAGGAACAGCATGCTCGCCGCCTCTCTGTTGGTCCTGCCGTCGACGATCGCTCGCACGACGCGAAGCTCCGCACGCGTGAGACTTTCCCAGCCCGACTTGGGCCGCTCGGCGCTCAGACCACGTACATTGCGCACGCCGAGACGACGCAGCTTCTTCAACACCCGGGCCATGTCACGCTCCGCACCGCAATCCAGATAGAGGTCCCTGGCAGACTCGAGGAGCCAGACTGTTCGAGTCTTCTCGTTCCGTGTGCTCTGTTCCACCCGTGCCGCGTCCTCGAGTGCGCTACCCGCCGCCAGTGGGCGTGAGCCGAGCCGATAGAACTCGACGGCGCGTTGCAGAGCATCCGGGTCGTTGTGCAGGACGCCCTCGGCGTGTTCGGCGCCGCCCGCCAACGACTGCACTGCCGGGTTGCGCTCGGTGACTCGCCGGGCCACCTCGGCCGCCCACTCAGCCTCCGCGCCAAGCCCCACCTGCCTGGCCAGGCGTACGAGCGTTGCCGCCGCCGTCGGAGCCTCGGTGAAGAGCAGCGGGTCGGTTGTGAACTGCCCCTCGATGTTGATCAGTGTCCGGACCATCATCGCCGGACGCCCGCTGGCTGCGTGGAACTGCGCGAGGGCCCAGTTCAGGCCCGCCTCGTCGACTGTCGCATCACCGGTCACCAGCCGCTCGCACATGCGCAACTGCTCGCTGGCGGTGGCGAGATCGCCTCGATGGATGCTGATGCGGGCCAGGACGACTCGCGCGGGTACAGAGTCCCGCGATGCAGACCGGTCCGCCACACGAAGCGCGGCCTCTGCCTCGGCACGGGCTTCCTCCAGCCGGCCTGCGGCCGCCAGGAGTTCGGCGCGGCAGCCGTACCACAGAGGTTCGGGCCAGGCCTCGCCGAGTTTCCCGGCTTCCTGCTTGACGGCGGCGCAGAGGGCTGTCGCCTCCTCGAACCGATCGGCCGCGGTGAGGGCCCGGACCATCCACGTCCACAGCGGGCGTTCGCACACGTCGCACGGCACGGTCGCCGTCTGTCGTGGCTCCCCGGCAGAGCATGCCTGGGCGGTCGCACCAATACGACTGCCGAACCCCGCGTCCCGACCGGTGATGAGCGGCGCGAGGCCGGCCGGCCGCCCCCGCCAGGACGCCGTGCCCGCGCCGCGCACGCCGCTCAGTCGCTGGGCAGTGTCGGCAAGCGCCCCGCGGAGCTTGGCACGATCCAGCTCGCAGATGTCCTGTCGCGCCAGCGTTCGTCGAAGGAGCCCGGCCGACATGCCGTGCTGATCGGCGTGCCGCAGTCCTTGCCCCAGTTCGAGCACCAAGTGCACCTCGGCCGTTGCCTCGATGCCGGAGCTCAGGGCGGCGTCCGCCAGGCGGACTGCTTCGACTCCCCTCCCCGCTCCGGCAAGCAGACGTAGGGCAGGCGCCAGCGCCCGTGGTGCTTCGTCGAACAGATCTCCCAGAGTCGACAAGGCTCGAGCCGCCGTGTCGTCGCAACCACATCCGGGCGATCGCATGGGCAGTGATGTGGAGGGTGTGACGACCGGTGCAACGATGCCTGGCCGTTCGGGATGAGCTTCCGCCACGCCGACCGGGGACTGCCGTACCCCAGCAGCAGGCGAAAGCCGGCCTCCGGCCCGCACCCGAGGATCTCCGGCAGCCGCCCCGGTGCCGATCGCGGGCACGGCCCCAACCGGTTCCGACCCCCGAGCCGCATACGGAAGCGCTTCCCCGATCACCTCGTGAGTGAACGCCAGCTCCGTGCCGCTCCTCCGGATCAAGCCCAGTTGCACCGCTTCGTCGGCGCTGGAGAACAGGTCGTTGGCCGACTCGCCGAGCAGGGCTGCCACTTCCTCGACCGTGAACGTGTGACCGACCCTCCTGCCGTGCGCCAGCAGACGCCGAACTGCGGGCGGCGTCTCACTCAGCAGACGGTCAACAGCAGCGAGGACACCTCCGGGCAGACGGTCGGCCACCACGGCCGCTGTGCCGTCTACGACGACCACCTGCCCCGCCTGTGCAAGCGAGCTGAACAAGTTCTTCACCAGCCACGGGTTACCGCCACAGCGAGCCGCCCAACTGAGCACAGACGAATCCGGCTTGACGCCGAGGATGCCGGTACACAACTCGGCTACCGCGTCATCGTCCAGTGCCTCCAGGAGAAGCCGCACCGCTGCGTGATCGATCAACCAGCCGATGGCGTGCTGGGCGAGCGATCGTGTGGGAACCGGTCGACATGCGAGCAGCCACAGCACCGGTGATGAGGCGAGTGACCGTACAAGCCCCTGGAGGGCGAGACCGCTGACGTCGTCGATCCGGTGGACATCGTCCAGAACAATCATGAGGGGGCGCCTGCGTGCCGCGTTCTCGACGAGTTCACCGATACGATCCATCAACCAGAAAGGGTTTCTGTTCGGGTGAACCAGATCATCGAAATCTGCTTCACCGGACATCACATGCCGCAATGAATTGATCAGCAAGGGAATCGGCTGATCGGTTCCGTTGGCTCGCCCAGCGATCACAGTCAGGCCGCGTTCAGCTCCCGCCAGGGCCGCGGCCTTCAACAGTCGAGTCTTACCCATGCCGAACGGTCCCTCGAGGATGACGCAGCCGCCGGCACCCTGCGAGGTGGCATCCAAATGACTGCCCAACACAGTCAGTGTGCGCTCATGCCCTACCAGGAGATTCATGGTCACCCTCGTGTTGCCCTCAAGTATCGTCCATGCCATGCCACGGACATGGCAGTAACTGGCGTCATTGAAGAACAGAACCAGGACAACCCACAACGTCGCCACTGAACGCCGTGCAACCCCGGATTCGACTCGGCCGAGCGACCGGACTCATCGAGGCACAGGCAAAGGAAAGTCCATGACTCGAAGGAACTCCCCTCAGGCGCACCAAGGTGTTCGACTGGCCGGACTGGTCAGTTGAACACTCGGAACGGAACAAAATCTCTCTTTGCGCGACATCATCACTACTCAGCGCATCCGAGGTTGCCCGGGACGTAGGAAAAGTCCCGACTTCTGCGGGCCATCCGGCGAACGGGCCATGGTCTCGACAGGTCACCTGGCCCGCATGGCCTGCGACTTCGCATCGGCCCTGGCTGAACACCGGCGAATCTTGAGCCGGTCGGGGCCGTCCTGACAACCCGGGTGCTACAAGCATGATGACGGCCGCCCGTCGCAAGCGCCACTGCGCTCCATTGGGCGAAGCCGGGCTACGGGACAGCCCTTGGTTACCTGGAAGTTGCACGTCTGGTTCCGCAGACCGGCGAGTGTGAGATGTGCGCAGGGCTGCGGGCTGACCGAAGCCGAGAGAACCGCGCGGAAGCGTATTCGGCTTCAGGCCGCGGAAACGCTTCGAGCACGGGGAGAAGAACAGCGGCGGCCCGGGGCGCGTGGATCGCCTTCGAGGACGCGAATGCCGGTACGAGATGGCACTACTCGCACGAGTAGTGGGCAGGGAAGTCCATCGCAACTACTGTCATGTCGGGACGACTCGATGCTTGAGTAGCGCGGAGAGCGTGAACGCGCTGGTTCTGTTTTCCGGCGGCGCTCGACCGCGTCCGTCACACTGCCCCCTTATTGCCGCGGCGGCGGGGGCTTGCGTTCGGAATGGACCGGAAACCCGGCACTCGAAGTGACGCAATCTCAGCGAATTCATGGGGAGTCCGAGATGCATGATGACGAGAGCGATCGTCGCCTCGATCGGGAGGCGAGAGCATGACCCTCGGCTACCTCGGGGCAGCCGAGGGTACGGCTGCTATCGACGCGGTGATCAGGGACTTCTTCACCGAGCGCCGAGCTGAAGCCGAAGTGCTCGGTCAGGACTTCGCTGCATCGGTCGCCGAGTTGGAGAGCTATGTTCTGCACGGCGGCAAGCGCATCCGGCCGACCTTCGCCTGGCTGGGCTGGATCGGTGCCGGCGGTGACCAGCGCGACCCTGCCGCCACGGCAACACTGAGCGCCTGCGCAGGGCTTGAGCTGCTGCACGCGTCGGCCCTGATCCACGACGACATCATCGACGCGTCCCGGACACGCCGTGGCCGTCCCGCCGCGCACGTGACCTTTGCCGAGCGGCATCGGGCGCGGCGCTTCTCCGGTGACCCCGACGCCTTCGGCACGGGCGCTGCCATCCTGGTCGGGGACCTGGCCCAGACCTGGGCCGACGTCATGGTCCGCGAGTCCGGGTTGCCGGCGGATGCGCAGGCCCGGGTCGGGCCGGTGTGGTCCGCGGTGCGCTCGGAGGTCTTGTACGGTCAGTTGCTCGATCTGATGAACCAGGCGAGCGACGACGAAGACATCCGTTCGGCGCTGCGCGTGAATCAGTACAAGACGGCCTCGTACACGGTGGAACGCCCACTGCAGTTCGGTGCCGCTATCGCCGGCGCGGAGGCCGAGCTCGTCGCGGCCTACCGGGCGTTCGGCGTCGACATCGGGATGGCGTTCCAGCTCCGCGATGACCTGCTGGGTGCATTCGGCGACCCGACGGTGACGGGCAAGCCGTCGGGTGGTGATCTTCGCGAGGGCAAGCGAACTGTTCTGCTCGCCTCAGGACTCAAGCGCGCGGATGAACGCGATCCGGTCGCCGCGAGATTCCTCAGGGCGAAAATCGGTACCGATCTTTCCGATGACGAAATCGCCACCGTACGAGCCATACTCGTCGACCTCGGCGCCGTGGACCACATCGAACAACAGATCGCGATGCGCACCGACCAAGCCATGGCCGTGCTGGAAGCAAGTGACGCCACCAGCCCCGCGAAGGATCAACTCGCCGCGCTGGCAATCAAGGCGACGCAGCGGGATCGCTGATGCCACCGACGAATCCGCGTGCTTGCACCGGCCATGGAAGCTTCGCAGGTGATCCGGCCGCCGAACGCGGCACCCGAGGTGTCGGACGCGCCCACGGCAAGGCCATTCTCCTCGGGGAGCACGCCGTGGTCTATGGCGCTCCGGCACTGGCCATTCCGGTTCCGCAACTGACGGTCACCGCGAACGCCGCGCGGCTCCTGTGTCCGGACGACGGTCCGGACAAGGTGTCCTTCGCGATGACGGGTCCGCGGTCCGCGTCCGTGACACAGCTGGCCACGGACGGCCTGCAGCGTCTGGTGGCGGACTTCAAGAAGACGGCCGGTGTCGCCGGCCCCATGTGTGTCGATGTGCTCATCAACTGCACGATCCCGCAGGGCCGAGGGCTCGGCTCCAGTGCCGCGTGTGCCCGGGCGGCCGTTCTGGCGTTCGCCGATCTCTACGACCGCCGACTCGATACCAGAACGGTGTTCGATCTTGTTCAGGCTTCGGAGAAGGTGGCGCACGGCAGGGCGAGCGGCATCGATGCGCTCGCCACTGGCGCGACGTCGCCCATCCTCTTCCGATCCGGCACCGCCCGGGAACTACCCATTCCCTTGCCGGGGGACGGCCCCTCACAGCCACCGGAGCCGGCCGACGGCCACGCCGACACGAGCCGGCCCTTCGGCCTGGACGGGCTGTTCGTCATCGCGGACAGCGGTGTCAGCGGCAGTACCAAGGACGCGGTAGAGATGGTGCGGCGGAAGTTCGAGCGCAACCCGGACATGCGGACGGAATTCGTACGCCGGGTGACGCGCCTGACCAGCGCGGCTGTGCGTGACCTCGCGTGCGGCCGATCCAGCGACTTCGGCGCGCGGCTGACCGAAAACCACAGGCTGCTCCGCGAGATCGGGCTCAGCACGGACCGGATCGACGCACTTGTCGATGCCGCGCTCGCGGCCGGCAGCCAGGGCGCCAAGATCAGTGGCGGTGGGCTGGGAGGCTGCATGATCGCGCTGGCGGGCGGTCCTCGCCAGGCTCAGGCGGTCGTACGGCGTCTCCACGAAGCCGGTGCCGTCCGGACCTGGGTCGTGCCGGCGGAGAGGTTTGCCAAACATGCCAAATGACCACACCTCGGAGCCGGCCATGCCGCATAACAGGGACCTCGACCGCGGCGCGACCGCCGTAGCCCATCCGAACATCGCGCTGATCAAGTACTGGGGAAAGCGCGACGAGCGACTCACCATCCCGTACGTCGACAGCCTGTCGATGACCTTGGACGTCTTCCCGACGACCACCACTGTCCGGCTCGTCCCCGAGGTGAAGGCCGACAGCGTCACGCTCGATGGCGCACCCGCGGCGGGCGAACCGCGACAGCGAGTGATCGCTTTCCTGAATCTGCTGCGGGAGATGGCCGGGCGGACCGAACCGGCCGCCGTCGACACCCGCAACTCCGGCCCCACCGCTGCGGGACTGGCGTCTTCGGCAAGTGGATTCGCGGCCCTGGCCGTCGCTGGTGCCGCCGCATACGGTCTCGATCTCGATCCCACCGCGCTGTCGCGCCTGGCCCGGCGCGGGTCCGCGTCGGCAGCCCGGTCGATATTCGGCGCCTTCGCGATATGCCACGCGGGGCGGGGGGTGGGCGAGGCTGCGGACCTCAGCTCCTACGCGGAACCAGTACCCGCCCCGGAATTCGACCCCGTGCTGGTGATCGCGATGGTCAATGCAGGCCCCAAGGCGGTGTCCAGCCGTGCCGCCATGCGGCGAACGGTCGACACCTCACCGCTCTACCGGTCGTGGGCGGACTCGAGCAGTGCCGACCTGTCCGAGATGCGGGCAGCCCTGCATCGTGGCGATCTCGAAGCGGTAGGAGAGATAGCCGAGCGGAACGCCCTGGGCATGCACGCGACGATGCTGGCCGCGCGGCCGGCGGTGCGCTACCTGTCCCCGGACACCCTGGCCGTGCTCGACAGCATCCTGCAGCTTCGCAGGGACGGTGTACCGGCCTACGCGACCATCGACGCCGGACCGAACGTCAAGGTGCTCTGCCATCGCCTGGATGCCGCCCGGGTCGCCCGAACAGTGCGCGGCGCCGCGCCGGGATGCTCGTCGGTGATCGCTCGGCGGGGCCCGGGCGCTCGCCTGCGGACGGGGGCCCCGCAGTGACCCGGAGAACGATCAGCCGCCATGCGCCGGGCAAGCTGTTCATCGCCGGCGAGTACGCGGTGCTGGAGCCGGGCCACCCGGCGATCCTGGTTGCGGTCGATCGGCAGGTCAGCGTCACCGTGTCGGGATCCGAAGGCGCCGACGTCGTGATCGATGCCGACCTGTGCGCAGCAGGCGCGCGATTGCAGCGCCGCAGCGGCGGGCTCGGCGCAGTCGATGAGCAACAGGCGCTGGACAGCCTTACTCATGTCGTGTCGGCGATCGAGGTGGTTGACCGGCTCCTGGCCGAGCAGCGGATGGACGCGCCCCCGATCCAGGTCTCGATCAGAAGTCGCCTGCACCGCGACGGAACCAAGTTCGGCCTCGGGTCGAGCGGCGCGGTCACTGTCGCCGTGGTGGATGCCGTGGCCGCGTACTGCGGTATGGAGTTGTCGCCCGATACTCGGTTGCGGCTCGCGATGCTGGCGACAGTGCGGTGCGACCCCGTATCCTCCGGCGGCGATCTCGCTGCGAGCGTCTCGGGCGGTTGGATTTCGTATCAAGCGCCCGACCGGGCCGCCGTGCGCGACATGGTCGAACGTCGGGGCATCAGGGAGACGATCCGCGCGCCCTGGCCGGGTTACGAAGTGCGACGGCTGCCGCCGCCCAGCCAACTCGCGCTGGAGGTGGGCTGGACCGGGCAGCCGGCCAGCACCGCTTCGCTGGCGGGGCGCCTGGCAACGCAGAAGTGGCAGGGCAGTACGTCACAGCGGAGCTTCCTGGCGCGCAGCGACGAGTGCGTGCGCGCCTCGATTCGCGCGCTTGAACGCGCAGACGACGACGAGTTGTTGCGACAGGTACGTGGTGCACGCCAGGTGCTTGCCGATCTGGACGAAGAGGTTCGGCTGGGCATCTTCACCACCGAGTTGACGGCGCTGTGCGACGCCGCCGAGGCCGTCGGCGGCGCGGCCAAACCGTCGGGTGCCGGGGGCGGCGACTGCGGCATCGCGTTGCTGGACGCGACAGCGGAGAGGGAGATCGCACGCCTGCGGGAGGAATGGACCGCCAGGGGGGTACTCCCCATGCCCATGCGTGTCCAGCCGACGAAAGGAAGCACACGATGATCGCTGATCGCAAGGACGACCATGTCCGGTTCGCCGCCGAGCAACAACGCCACCTGGGTGGATACAACCAGTTCGACGAGGTGTCCTTCGTCCATCATGCCCTGGCAGGCATCGACCGGTCCGATGTCTCGCTGGCCACGCGGTTCGGCAACATCGAATGGAAGGTCCCGCTTTACATCAATGCCATGACCGGCGGCAGTGCCAGGACCGGCGCCATCAACCGCGATCTGGCGATCGCCGCCCGTGAGACCGGTGTCCCCATCGCGACCGGCTCCATGAGCGCGTATTTTGCCGACGAATCCGTGGCCAACACGTTCAGCGTGATGCGCCGTGAGAACCCGGACGGGTTCATCATGGCGAACATCAACGCGAACGCCTCCGTCGAGAAGGCGCAGCGGGCCATTGACCTGTTACGGGCGGACGCCCTGCAGATCCACCTCAACGTCATCCAGGAAACGGTGATGCCGGAGGGTGATCGCTCGTTCTCCTCCTGGGGACCGGCGATCGAGAAGATCGCGGCCGGAGTCGACGTCCCGGTGATCGTGAAGGAGGTCGGATTCGGGTTGAGCCGCGAAACCGTGTCAGCGCTGGAGAATATGGGCGTGAGCGTGGCAGATGTCGCCGGCCGAGGCGGCACGAATTTCGCCGGCATCGAAAACGACCGGCGCGACCACGCCGACTACTCGTACCTCAACGGCTGGGGACAGTCCACTGCCGCCTGCCTGCTGGATGCCCAGGGTGCTGGTATTCCGGTGCTGGCTTCCGGCGGTGTCCGCAGTCCACTCGACGTGGCGCGTGGACTGGCGCTCGGCGCTGCCGCAGTCGGAGTGTCCGGAGGATTTCTCACCACGGTTCTCGACGGTGGTGTGGCAGCGCTGACCTCACAGATCTCCGCGTGGCTCGATCAGCTGGAGGCCCTGATGACGGCGCTGGGCGCGCGGACCCCATCCGATCTGAGCCGGAGCGACGTGCTCGTCCACGGCGACCTGCGCGCGTTCTGCACCGATCGGGGAATCGACATCCGACGGTTGGCCACCCGCAGGCGCAGCACTCCTCACGAGACGACTGGAGGCATCCTATGAACGGCGCCCACGCTGTTGCCGGCGTTCCCATGAAATGGGTGGGACCCCTCAGAATTTCGGGAAACGCCGCGACAACCGAGACGCAGGTTCCGCTCGCCACTTACGAGTCGCCCCTCTGGCCCTCCGTCGGCCGGGGCGCGAAGATCTCCATGTTGGTCGAGCATGGCATCGTCGCCACGCTTGTCGACGAGCGAATGACGCGTTCGGTGTTCGTCAAGGCCGAGGACGCCTCGACCGCGTACCTGGCCGCGCTGGAAATTGCCGCACGGTTCGACGAACTACGGGACATCGTGCGCTCCTGTGGCAGGTTCACCGAACTGATCGGGTTTCGCCACGAGATCGCGGCAAACCTGCTGTTCCTCCGGTTCGAGTTCACCACCGGCGACGCCTCCGGGCACAACATGGCGACGCTGGCCGCAGACGCGCTCCTGACACACATCCTGGAGGCCATTCCGGGAATTTCGTACGGTTCGATCTCGGGAAACTACTGCACCGACAAAAAGGCAACCGCGGTGAACGGCATTCTCGGCCGCGGCAAGAACGTAGTCACCGAACT
>Ga0123353_10014356_pt1 | contig 11408 bp, 8 predicted proteins | sample TergutLab28metaG_3_FD_92763 | JGI IMG/M metagenome (GOLD analysis project Ga0123353, IMG submission 92763) | Labiotermes labralis P3 segment gut microbial communities from Petit-Saut dam, French Guiana - Lab288 P3 | ecosystem: Host-associated > Arthropoda: Insects > Digestive system > Gut ... | reverse complement strand
ACACACAAGACAGCTAACAACAATACACACAAGACAACTACAACAATACATACAAGACAACTAACAACAATACACACAAGCCAACTACAACAATACACACAAGACAGCTAACAACAATACACACAAGACAACTACAGCAACACACACAAGACAGCTAACAACAATACACACAAGACATCTCAAAATACAACACGTACAAAAGGTAAACAACACCAAGATAAGAAAGTACTGTATATAGTTTCTAGTATTTTTTCCACACATATTGTGAGACACAGACAGAAATTTCCTCCTAAACATCCTTTACTGTATACCTATAAATACGTCGTCAAAAGTCAGAAGATCCGCATCATCATAATCATCATCAACACAGCCTTGCGAACCCCAGATCTTCCACGTCATGACGCCAGTAACGTTTCATGATACTAGCAATGAGCCCACCTCGAACTTCGTTACACACACGTGCTGATACCACTAATAACTGAAAATGTAAAGGTATCGTGAAGATTAATCAGAAAGTGGCACGTTTCTCGCAATGGCGTTTCATGAAAATCGGGAAATCCGAATGTATAACACCCAAGTTTGAACTAGCAATGTGGACCGGAGAGACATACAGGCGGCCTCGCTTCAAAAAACACCCTGAATATGGGGATGTAAAATGTCTCCGGAACGCCGGGTTTCAGCCCGACGGCAGTTTAGTGAATCCGTTCGAAGCGAAATGCTCAGGACTTACATACAGCTCGTGAGTGGCATTCAAAGGTGAAACCACAATCAGTGCGATTCACGAAATTCGTAAGGCTACGGGCAGAGCACAACAAAAACAAAAACAAAAACAGTGGCAACGGAACATTCCGATTTGTTGTTGTTACGCAGGTATATTGTGTGTAGTTCGCATTACACGATATCTGAATCGGAAGCTCCATCGGTAAACAATTGACGTGTAATATCACTTAAAATTTAAGTGACATATTGTCAATTACGCTCACATCATTGACAATATAAACCAGAGCAGCGAATCCAGCTAGAAGACAAATCACTCTGCTGTGTTATTTAAAGGGGAAGCAGCCGCGCTTCTTACAAAGCCCCTTCATCGGTCTGGCAAATAGCGTTTTCTGCAAGCAAGCTTATGCACGCCTGAAACGTTTATACGTATAATCTTCTTTCATTGCTCACCAGTTTCCTTCTTCCTTCCTTTCGTCCTTTCATTTTTATTACTTCTTTCCTTACTCCCTTTCTAGTCCCTTTTCCTCCCCCTTCCTCGCACCAGCCATTCGCCACACTATCTCCTCTCCCGTTTCCCGGGAAACTTCGCTTTTTTTCCACCCCTTCTCCCATAAAATATTCTCCGTCTCTATCCACCTCTTTCGTTGTGTTTTGCTAGGGTTTCTACGCATTCATTCCCCTCACTGATAAAAGTTCACTAATTGCGCATGCTGGCCATCAAGCGAATACCAATTTAAATACGCCATATCAATTAGAGAGGTTCTATTAACACTGAATGAAAAAGGTAGGCTCGAGAATTTATCTCCGAACCTAATTTGCCTACAAGGAGACGATTATTGTTCTTTAATAGGATACAATCCAGGGTTGTCATTGCTCTTCTTACTGGACACAGCATCCTGAGGCGACATCTATATGTAACGGGGCTGAGCAATAACCTCATTTTTAGGAAGTGAAGTACTGAGGAGGAAACCTCAGTTCATGTTTTGTGTGCGTGTGAGGCCGTGGCTTCACTCAGACACTCATATCTAGGCTCCTTTTTGGAACCTGAGGATATTAGGAAACGAAATATAGGGGCCATCTGGAAATTTGCTAAAGGAACAAGGCTCCTCTAATTTAGTAATAAAACATGGGGCACAAAGGGCCTGTCCTAAGGCCTAGGTGCAGCGGCCCCGGAAGGGCTGGAATCCAAATACCATTCATTCATTCAACTCTGGATGAGGCGTAAGAATAGGCTGTCTAAAAAAAAGTATAAATTCAGCTTTCGGTTTTTATCGGCGTTGTACTTTGAAAATGCGATGATTACACCTGCCGTCCTCAGGACGGTTGCGACTTGGAATGGGAATTGGAAGATATATCTATGAGAGTGAAGATGGGGTGAGAGATGGCGTGGCAGTGGCAGGCCCGGAGCGTGGGTTGGTTCAGCTGGAATGCCCCAAGTTGTGAAAGAGACGTCTGAGGGAAAAAGTGCAGCCAGATGGCACTGGATTTATATTAGCTCTCGTCACTGAAGTTGTGAGCGTGTTTGATTATTTGATTGGTTTCCTTGATGATGCGGGGATGCAGGCCTAAGTATAGGGCTTCAGTTCCATCAAAGTAGATGCTGTGTTTGGTTTCAGCGGAGTGTTCGTCTAATGCTGGTCGTTATTTCTCCATTTCACTAAGGACAGACGTTCATATAGACTGTATTCTGTAGGTCCATAGCCTCTTCCAAAGCGAGTTTCCACAGATCGATCTGGCGCTTCCTCTTTCAGTTTCCAGTATCCAATAATTTCTTTAAGGTCATCCAATAGCTGCTTACGTTTTCTTCCTCGTCTTACCGTCACATTTATCCTTTTTTTTATCTCCCCTTAAGTAACATGTTTTAGAACAGAGTTCCTTCGCAAGATGTGATAAATTCAGTTAGCCTTCCTTCCTTGTTTTGTATTTATATGGTCTACGTGTATAAAGGTTTATATTGGACCGACTACTTGCATTATATGTCTATCACTCACAAAGGATGTCGTTACGCTCAGTGTCCGACAGATGGCGGTAATCGTCAGACGGCCTCGACATGTACATACTTTCATCTATTATCTACTATCAGCGTCTGACAATGGCGGTGATAGCAAGAGGGCATCGACATGTATATGCTTTCACTAATAACGAATTCCGAGCGTCTGACACATGGCGGTAATCGTCAGACGACCTCGACATGACACACGTACGTCTAAAAGAGATTTCATCTTCAATTTCAAACAGCCTTTTTGTAACATTATTATAGAAACAAAAAACTCGGAAGAGAGATTATGGACAGAAATTCACAATTCTGAGATATTTTGCACCGGTTTACAAGGAAACTCACTAAACTCTGAGCTAAAACCTCTACATATATAAACCCACCTGAGGATTCAGGTTCAGTTTGAATAACGTGGCGCCCTGACAACAGACACTACGTACAGTAATGCATTAGGTCACGCCAGTGTCGATAATTGCGACTCTTGGAACTAACGACACGTTGCAACGGGGATGGAGAGTTATTTTGAACTGAACAAAAAGGTCGGTTCTCTGAAAAACAACGTGCCTACATACTAATTTAAAGCTGTGATATAATGATTAAACCAGGAAGGAACTAGACGACGTCTCCTCCCACGCACCTACAACGCCCACACCCACGCACCTCGATGCGACATCTCATCGAGCACACGGAACGCTTACATCACACCAGCTGGCTGTACGTGGCACCCTTAGGTGTTCGGGTTTCAGAGAAGAACTGAGAACTGCGGCACCAATCATTTCTTTTGTGTGTTGTGCTTTATGGATCTGCCAGCAGCTCAGCACTACATACAGTGGAGTGTCGCTATCATTGATAAATGATGGACTGGACAGGGTACGGTAGACAGACATCGTGGCCTAATCGAGGTATTATCCTGGCCTTTACTTGGACAGACTGCGGAAAACCACGAAAAGTATCAATTATGATATCCAGTGATTGGAAAAGGATTCGAACTGAACGTTACCGTGACACCAATCGTGTAGATGGGATGATTAGCGGATATTAACTTGAAATGACGTGGCAGGTACCACATGTGGCCTAATTTGAAGCATTATCACAGCAAGTTTATCCAAATCGTGGCCTGCCAGGTTGCTAATGCGACCCGCGGCCACATTTGTAAGTCTTACATATAACACACAAAATTGCATAATAATTTAGGCGGTTAGATTAGGTTAGGTTAGGTTAGGTTAGGTGTGCCGCTTATTGCCGTTTTCTACATGCGGCCCACGAATTGTCCCACAATAACGGTTATGCCACTTGTCAAAAAAAAGTTGGACGCCCCTGGATTACTGGGACTCAGGAAATAGTAAGAGCAGGAAGCAGGTTATTATTATGGCTAACATAAGCACATACAGTGACTAGGATTAATACTGTTTGGTTTCGCAGAGTAAAACCAACAAGATGCAACGTTTCACAATTTATTTGGGTAGGATTCTCTACATGCTTCGGACGGGTTTTCCGTCCATCATCGGGAGCTCAAAACTGCACATACAGCGTCAGGTATTTGTCAGACCGTTACTGCTACCTGCTGCTAGCCTGGCCAGGCAAGCAGCAGGTAGCAGTATTGGTCTGACAAATGCCTGACGTTGTATGTGCAGTTTTGAGCTCCTGATGATGGACGGAAAAACCTTCTGAAACATGTAGAGCTTCTTACAGAAATAAATAAATTGTGAAATGTTGCACCTTGTTGGTTGTACTCTGCGAATATATTAGCGATGCACGGACACATTAATGTTAAACTCTTTGGTTTTTGAATGCAATAATGGCTTCCTGTGCCTAAAAGCAAATGCTAAGATGGTTCCCAAGATTTCAAGTTGCCACTACATGCTTCTCATGTAGCCCTCCCGACTTAAATTTAACAGTAACCAATTTCATGTTTTGTATACATGTAAAATAACCACTGCCACCGGGTGGCAACCCAATTGCAGTAAATAATAATAATAATAATAATATTTATTATTATTGTGCGTCGATTCAGACCAGCATAGTCAGTATGCAAAGCTTTAGATAGGTCCCAGTAGTGTGCAGTATCTGTAGGCCGCCACAGGACAGCGCAAGCACACTGTCTGACCGAACAGAAACATTCATGATAACTGCATGTGACTTGCCTTCATTCCTGACCTCACAGGCTTTACATTTATTCCTGTTTTATTACTATGTACAGCCAGTTCCTCTTTCTTCCTTGTTAGTTCAAAGTGGATTCCCCTTTAACTCACGGAAGCAACTCTAGGAACTGGGTAAGAGTTGTCGGACAAAGAAAAGTAAAATAATTACACATTAGTAGCATCTAACCCCCTTACTTTCCAGTACACTCCAGCTGATTTGTATAGTTACCAGTGATTTGAACTGTTACAGGTACTCCTATTTTTCTTATTTTTGTTCCCATAATTAGGCCCACAGCTACGTCAAACTCTTCCATGTCGTCTGTTTCAGATACAAATGAAACAGATTACGTCTGACAGGACCATTCACGTAGGCCAACGCTGTAATGCAACTGACTTACGTTCGGGATATCATGCCTAATGCGAATGTTATTATTAACATGTCAGACAATGCCGCTTTCAATTCTGATGTTTGTTAATAAGTAATTAAATTCCGCACAGGTATGAGTACTTTTGTATTATATGGCAATTCATATAGGTTGATAAAAACCAGACAATGCTCATGTATTTACAGTAAATGAAATGTATTTAGAAATATGTCTAGTACAACAGAGATGTAAGATAAATCGTTCAATAATCTGTATTGAAATAAATACAGGGTTATTCGAAATGATTGTCGGGGTTTTAACAACTTGTCATACACAATACACTTGAGATAGGCGTATATGTGTTTTGTAGGTCAGCTGTGATGGTTGGAACGAACTCGATTATCGTGTTGAGATTTGTAGAATCACAAAGGGTTCATATATAGAGCACCTGTAAGGTATGTAACAAAAACTTCAAGTGTTGTTCTATTAAATAAAAAAATACATATACTTCTATCTCAAGTGTATTGTGTACGACAAGTTGTTAAAACCCCGACAATCGTTTCGAATAACCCTGTATATTGATTAAGTATTTCTCGTTATAACGAATTCTGTTTACGTGATAGAGCACCCGTTTACAGAACGTACTGTAGTATTGTCTTAAGTTTACATGGAGGATGTTTACATGATATACATACAAATTATTTCACTGCACCGATCAAATGTCAATTATTGGATCGAAACTCTTGGGTTGTTTTTCCTGATGATGCTGGTGTAGAGTTCTTCTTGTGCTGATCAGAAGTACTGAAATTGTAAGAGGAAAATTACAGAAATTCCAAGAAAAAGATAACATTTCGATTTTCCGGATAGTAATTTATGTGATGGCTTCACTACATATGCGGGTAGAAGCTGCTTACGCAGAGAACACATCTTTATGTCGGAGAATAAAGTTTTTGTTTATAAGAAAGTGGTATATAGTTATAACTTCGTGCAAGTAATTCGATATATTCTATTTATACGCAAAAACAAGGGACTGTGAACAGCTCAGTTCCCACGAGAATTCAGAGGATTAAATAACGCTGTAAGAACTTAGTTACCGGTGTTCAGTTATAATGTTTTTGTTACACGTGGGCTTGCAACAAATTAATTAAATTTAAAAATTTTACTTTAATATTCTCTGAATTGTAGTTTGATGCTGAATGTTAATATATCGCCGAGGTGAGCGGTGCGGTGAGCTACAGACGATAGTTTTATGCTGACTCTAAATATTTCGTCGTGGTGAGCGGTGCGGTGAGCTTCAGACGATAGTTTGATGCTGATTCTTAATATTTCGTCGAGGTGAGCAGTGCGGTGAGCTACAGACGATAGTTTGATGCTGATTCTTAATATTTCGTCGAGGTGAGCAGTGCGGTGAGCTACAGACGATAGTTTGATGCTGACTTAATATTTCGTCGTGGTGAGCGGTGCGGTGAGCTACAGACGATAGTTTGATGCTGACTCTAAATATTTCGTCGTGGTGAGCGGTGCGGTGAGCTAAGACGATAGTTTGATGCTGACTCTTAATATTTCTTCGGGGTGAGCGGTGCGGTGAGCTACAGACGATAGTTTGATGCTGACTTAATATATCGTCGGGGTGAGCGGTGCGGTGAGCTACAGACGATAGTTTGATGCTGACTCTTAATATTTCTTCGGGGTGAGCGGTGCGGTGAGCTACAGACGATAGTTTGATGCTGACTGTTAATATTTCGTCGGGGTGAGCGGTGGCGGTGAGCTACAGACGAAATATCTTGCTCAAATGCTACATTCAGGGTTAAAAATAACAGTGCAGTAAGATTGAGCCCACATTAGCCATGTTTTTACGAAAGTATCCCACTTCCATAACGCTGATGAAGATTCCTTGCTGTACGACGATATAATCGATTTGCGTACGTATTTTACGAAGATCTGTTCAATCTGCCATTTTACTTAAAATGCCACTGAAGAACTGGATGAGATACGATGAGTGAAAAACTGCGGAAAAAAGTATACAGTATACTGAACCTCTCGAACAATGAACAAATCATACTTTACGCAGCAATTCTTGTTTGCAGACTGTAACCCACGAGGCTTCTTTATTTTGAAGAATTTCCCTTTCACGGTCGAATACGGAAAGCAATTTTATTAATGTAACATTAATTTATCACATATTAACGTCAAAATATACAGTCATAATTTATCTATGCTGTATTTAAGTTATATATTGTATACATATTATAAATTTCCTGACGATAGATTTCCCACAAGCTGAAACAAGTTGCAAGCTACGAAAACTGTTGGAAATTAAGGTACGTATGAAGGTGTGTGCTTCCTTTCTGCAGTAAGTTTGTTCCTAGTTCGAATCCTTGAATAAGAAAAGCAAATTGTCGTGTTTGTCCAAATAGCGCTACGGCGTTCAGATTTCTCACAAACATTAAATTTGGTAACCATGGGAAAATTTAGGATCTTGTTATTTTGAAACATTTGTGAAAACTTCCAAATTGTTTCATTGTATATACGAGTACTAACTCCTTAATTACAATACTGCCACAGTAATCCACTTTACAAGGTAAAGTTACTGTCTCCGTAGATCACACTCCTTCTTGAGAACAATTTCTCAGTCAGATAAGAAGTCCCTGCATTTATGAAACCCAAAGGTTCATTGCTATATTCATAACGGCCCACCTAGTGACTCTATCCTTAGCCAGATCAGTCCAGTCCGCGGACTCCCATTATATTTCTTTAAGATCCATTCGACACTATCTTCCCATCTACGCCTAGGTCTTCCAATGGTATCTTTCCAACAAGTTTCACATCCTCTCTGATGCGTACCACACACCCCACCCATCTAATCCTTAATTTGTCACTCTAATATTTGACGAGAAGTCCATTTTTTTGGTTTATAATTTTACAAATTCAGGTTCTACTATTTTTTTCCTTCCCGTTTGTCCCTTTCCTCTTTCTTCCCGCCCAATACCATTTTTATCATTATTTCTCATAATATTTCCCATCTTCATCCAGAAATTCCTTTAAAGCGTAAAATTCTAAAATATGCCTTACAATGCGAAAAACTGAGGGATGAGAGGAATGAACAGATCTTACAACCTTTGTACATCTTCAGTAATAACTCTCGGAACTTGCAAAATCAAAGTTTCTCTCAGAAAGTCAATTTTGAGCTATATTATTTCCATGCGTGATGAAATTCGCATCTCTTTTCCGCCGTATGCTTCAATACGGAATGTCCCCTTATTAAAATCTGTCAGTGGATTTAAACGTTAAACAGACGGAGCACACAGAGACGTCATGCCGTCCTAAATTGGCTCACCGATCAAAGCACAAAGTTTTAAAAGCCCGTGCAAGATGAGGCGCAAAACAGAGTATGCGTCAGGGTAGAATGCGAGTGCAGCCTACTGTCTGCCAGCTGACTGGCAGACAGTAGGGATGATAGCCGTGCTGTTCGCAGCGCAAAAAGTCAATAGTCACTAGTGGAAGAGGGAAGCCTAGTGGTTGGCGAGATGAAGGTATCCTGTTCTCCCACCCCACAATACCACCTCCATTCCTTATCGAACTTGGCATAGAAAAATATACTTTGTACACAGAAGTGAGGTTTCTATCTTAGAAAATGACGGTATTTTGTATCTCTGCACCTGAGGTGTGTGTATTCTGAAATGTTCCGGAGTAGTGTATAGACCTACACGTTTTGAGAGACGGTTTGGTGCTCCTACACTTTGATATAATATACACAGAGAATATTTCGCTTTACATAAAAAGGCACAGCTACTTAAAATGCAATTTCCTTTCCACAGCTTAGGAAAACCAGAAATAAAAAATAAGAATAAGCCATTCAATTTTATCGAGTCATGCTGCAATGCAATATATACTGATATTAGAACATATTCCTCATACCACGTCCGGATAGTCGTTTCAAAAGGAGTCAGAGGAAGATTTAACGAATTTAGAACAAATTCATTTTCGTGACCTCCAGCTTATGAGTTTCCAGTCGGGGCCTTATTGATCCACCAAGAGCGTCTGTTCTACCCCCCCCCCACCTCCTCTTGGTCACCCAAATATTTCTTATCTTTCACACACGAAGAAGTGGCACTTGTCTTCAAATAACGTTACAGTTCAACGTTAGTCACAAAATACAGAATTTCCAGAGCTTCACTGTGCTGGTGGCAATAACAGATTGTCACTGCAAGCAGCCATGCGCCTACAAGTTCGCAAAAGTTTCATACACGAAGTAACCCTACTTCTTCCACCGCTCTGGGCCCAGGATTCATAAATCTCTGAATACTGCTGTAACACATGGGGTATCACTTTATATACCGGCTCAGGAACACTAATATATCGTAGGAAAGGAATTTAGTGCCGTACAATAAAGAAGGTACTTCATGGCAACAAATGACACACAGATCAGTTTTAGTGAACGTAGATGCACAAATAGCAAGACATTTGAATGTGTTATTGCAGCCAAGCAATCAGGCACCTCTCGATGTATGACCTTTTCATTGCTCTAATGAACTGAAAGATAAACAGAGGATGGTCTTGCGGTCCAAGCTGTTGGGTCCAGCAACACCAGCAGCAGCAGCAACAGAGAAAGAGCGAGAGAGTATGAGATGAAACATCAGCATTCTACAGGATCCACTGCTAGAGCAACTACTTGTCCATCGCTGTACTGGTTGGTCGGGTTCGCTCTAGTTGCGGGAACACAGTAGACAGAGACGGACAAACACCATCACTGGCGCGCGCGCAACGATAAACAGGCAGGTAGACAGACCAACGACCGCGACTGACGTTTGCGTCGACGTGGAGGACGTCGACGACGAAGAGAGAACGAACAAGCGCGGGCTACCCGAGACCCTGCGATGGCCGGAGCCGAACGAGCGAGCGAGCGCGCGGCAACCTAGCGTCAAGCAACCGAACCTGGAACGAGGCCCCTAGTCAGTCCAGTCGAGATTTTGCTGCTGCGAGCCCAGGGCTGGCACCGAAGCGCTTTGCACGAGCAGGCCAGAGCACAGCGAGCCAGCAAGCGAGCTGATACTGCTGCGTGTGCTGTGAGGACGAGCAGTGCGAGACACCCCGCATTATGGAATACTGACAAGGGAAGGGGTGAGTGTCCGGGTGAATTCAAAACAGTTTCAGTGAATTCCGAAGAAGTACTGTTTGGAAGTGCTGTTGTGTTGACGGTGTGTTGTGACTCATTGAGGAGTGCATAGCGAATGTGAACCCCACACACAGACACACACACACGATCGATAGAAATTTATATAGCTCCGTCGTCGCTGCGCATCCTCGCGTCAAGGTAGTTCTTTTTTTTCTTTCTTTTTTTTTTTTTTGTTACCCTCTCATGGTGTAGGTTGTTTTGTTTCTTTAATGGAAGTTTTCAGTTTATTCGATGCAGTGAGGTTGTTACACCGTTGAGTGGCGACAAGCATACTGAATGGATATCAGAAACGGGATGCGAGAGGTGTAATGCTGAATTCCTTGCATGTGTGTTTGTGAAAGTGTGTAGCGTCTCGACGCCGGCGTTGCTAGGGATTGGAGTACTGTCAGACGAAGCGTGGTTACTGCAGTTTCCATGCCTCCATCGCAACTACAACGGTAAGCGTAATCAATAATCATCCTCACTAGTATAAGGGGTAGAACAATCAACAAGAAAGGAACTGTTTTCTGCCCCGTGATCTATTCTGGCACCACCAGACAACACGGAACCACTGCAGCTATATTCTGAACCCCCCCTCACAAAAACACAAATGGTCTCTACCATTCGCTCATCCCCTGTCTCTAGTTCTCGCAATTTATGCTGGCTACTGGCATGCCTAGGGGGGCGAAATTAGTATGAATCACCCTTTTAATTCATTCGTCGCCGAACCGTGTCATCGGCCATGTATTGTAAAGCAGTAGTACGCTGTCATATAATTCGATATGTAGGGCGCATGCGCTCATTATTTCTATATTACAATATATGTCATAACAGTGACAGAATTTAAATCAGGCTGCCTCGCGACACTGGCTGCAAAGTGGAGAAAAAGAGCTGTACAAGCGAATCCAATACTGGGAGGGGGGGGGGGGGGGGGAAAAAAAAACCTATCAAAAAAAAAAAAAAAAAAGTTAAGGATTCCGTTTTTTTGGGAAAAACGGGGGTTCGCGTCCCGGAGGGGGGGGATCCCAATT
>Ga0123353_10014355_pt1 | contig 11409 bp, 13 predicted proteins | sample TergutLab28metaG_3_FD_92763 | JGI IMG/M metagenome (GOLD analysis project Ga0123353, IMG submission 92763) | Labiotermes labralis P3 segment gut microbial communities from Petit-Saut dam, French Guiana - Lab288 P3 | ecosystem: Host-associated > Arthropoda: Insects > Digestive system > Gut ... | reverse complement strand
TTCTTCTGCTCTTCCTCGGTTAGATTTACTTCATATTTTTTCTTTGGCATTTGATACACCCCTATATGAGTATATCATACTTTCTGCATTTATACAACTATTAGGCTTAACAATGTACTAGGCTTAGGATATGTCCATACTGTTTCAAATTGTTCATACATAATTTGCTTGACAAAAATGACAGAAGCCCATACAATTAATATGTATAAAATGGGAAGCTGAGCAAGCGAACAATTTACGCGGGGAGAGATGTGTCATGAAACGGCTGACAGCGGTCCTGCTTACCTTTGTCCTGCTTTTCTGCACGGCGGGCTGTATCGGCAACTTGAACAAAAGCAGGCTGAACGGCGCTCCCACCAATCGGGAAACTATCAACAGTAACACGACGACATACTGGGAGTATATACCGGATACGGAGCCGGACCCCCAGGGCGGTGTGGGAGGAACGGCGGCTCCCAGCGGGGGCAACACGGGGCAATACTTCCCCGACGTGAACATACCGACCTACAGCCCCACGCCGAAACCCTCGCAGGGTTCCGCTCAGACAACCGCCCAGTCTGCCGCCGCGTCGACGGCGGCGGTGCCCAACTCAACCGCGGCACCCATCACGCGGGAACGGCAGATCTGTTCCAATTGCAGCGGCACGGGCCGCAACAAATGTTTAGTTTGCTCCGGCACCGGACAGGCACGATCCGGTGGGCTGCCGATAGAACTGCCATCGTTGCCTGATATGGGTATCGAACTTCCGTCTATCGGCAATAAGGAACCCGGCCCCTGCACGGTATGCAGTGGAGAGGGAACCATGATCTGCATCCCCTGCGGCGGGACAGGTTATCAGTTTCTCAATCTGTCGCTCCCGTCACTCCCGATTCCGGGCTTCCCCTGATATTGCGTCCGCGTTAGTTTTGTTGTATTTTTGTCTGCAAAAAAATATAGTCCCGCTTCGTTCGGGTCTATATTTTTTTATTCTTAATTTCCAACAAATTATTTCCAAAATATACTTTTTATGCTATTTTTATTTCGAATACCAAATAAATATAACGAAATTTTAATGTTTGTTAATATTTTTTTAGAAAATCACTTGAAATGTAACGTGTAATCACATATAATTGGTTCATGTCTACATAGTTGACAATATTTGAGTCGAGAAAGGACTGTAGGGTAATGACTTTAGTTTCCTTCGAACTGGTAAGTGAGTCTTTTAGCTGTGAGGACAGCGATCCCATTCCCGCGTATGGCCTGCGGGTGTGGCGCGGCGAGGGCAGCACGGCACAAAAGATCCTGGAATGCCCGGACATCACCACCATACGGGAGGACATACTGCCCTTCATCGAACTGCTGGAGCGGAACGAGGTCTCCTCCTGCCATATTCTGGATGTGATTGAAGATTACTTCTGGACATCCTAGACGTTAGCTGCTAGATGCCAGACGCCGGACAGTACCCGTCCCTCAATCGTCTGATGTCTAATGTCTAACGTCTAATGTGCCAACAGCACCCCGTGCGCAATGGAAGGAATGCTCTCCCCCTGCAGGGAGGAAACCGTAGAGAGCAGCGCACCCGTACCGACGAAGAAGACCCGTTTCAACTCCCCCACCGCGAGTCGCCGGAGAATATAGGAGCAGACCACCGCTCCGCTGCAGCCGCAGCCGGATCCTCCTGCATTGATCTCCCTGTCGTCCATGTGATACAGCATCAGGCCGCAGTCCGCGTGCACGGCGCTGATATCCACCTTTTCCTGCCGCTGCAGCAGCTCAATCAGCAGCTTGGAACCCACCGTCCCCAAGTCACCGGTCAGAATCATGTCGTAGTCCTCCGGGGCGGTGTTGGTATCCCGCAGAAAATCAATGATGGTACTGCAGGCGGCGGGCGCCATGGCGGCGCCCATATTGTTCGCGTCTTTGACGCCCATATCCTGAATTCTGCCGAGGATGACCGCCTCCGCCTTCGGCCCCCCCTCCGCGCTCTGTGAACTTCTCAGTACTGCCGCGCCGGCCGCTGTCGCCGTCCACTGGGCGGTAGGCGGCCGCTGTCCGCCGTATTCCAGCGGCATGCGGAACTGTTTCTCCGCGGAGCAGAAGTGGGAGCCCGTGGAAGCGACGGCCGTCGCCGCGATGCCCGCGTCCACAAACAGGGCCGCTGCCGCCAGAGACAACGCCATGGTCGAGCAGGCGCCGTAGAGACCCATCATCGGGATGCCGAAATCCCGCATTCCAAAGGTCGTCCCCGTGCACTGGCTGAGCAGGTCGCCCGCGAACTGGATGTCCACATCGGCGGCGGAGACCCGCGCCTCACCCAGTGCCTTGGCCACGGCTGCCTTGTGCATCGCGCTCTCCGCCTTCTCCCAGGAGTCCTCCCCCATGCTGCCGTCTGAAAATATCTGGCTGAACTCCGAGGCCAGCGGGCCTTCGCCCTCCTTCTTGCCGGCTACGGCCGCCCAGCCCGCGATGGTTGGGCGGCTTGGCAATGTAACGGTATATCTGCCGCGCTTGAGGGGCATTGCATATTCCTCCTCTTGCAATTTTGTAGGAGCGATTCACGAATCGCCCTGACTGTGGTTCATTGCCTTTGGGTGATTCCTGAATCACCCCTACAGGACCCGTCTATTTATTTTGTATAATATAATAGATAATCCCATACAAACACGCCGCCGCGTTGCCGTAAACCAGCACCGGCCCTGCAATTTTAAACATGTTCGCGCCCGTCCCCAAAATGCGGCCCTCGCTCTGGAACTCCAAAGCCGGCGACACCACGGAGTTCGCAAAGCCCGTGATGGGTACGATCGTTCCCGCGCCCGCGTGGAGCGCCAGCTTGTCAAAGATTCCGAGAGCCGTCAGAAGCGCCGTGAGCGCGACCAAAGTCACCGGCACCAGGGCCCGCACGGTCTCTTCTTTCAGGCCAAAATGGCCATAGCAGGCATATAGGCCCTCTCCCAAAGCGCAGATCAGGCCGCCAATCAGAAAGGCCTTGATCATATTGATGCCGAGGGGACTGGGCGGCGAGGCCTGCTGGGTCATTTTTTCGTATTCCTGTTTGGAGACTGCCATGTTGTTCCACCATTCTGTCGCAAAAAATAAAAAGTATTCGTATTGTAACCGTTTGCGGCAAAATTATACCGCCTGCAGGGCAATGGCATTTACTTTTTTCGGACGGCCGAAAGCCGCCCCTACGTTCCATTTTTCAGTGTTTCGTTTTGTAGGGGCCGCTTTTGGCGGTCCGCAGCTGCAAGGATTCTTCGGAGTTCTTAGGTTTTATAATATATTTGTATGGAAAATTCACATTTTACATCTTGACATTGTGGCGCCTATTGACGTAACATTATAGAATGAAAAAATAGAATCGAATTCTCCCCCTCCAAAAACAAAGTGCGCGAAATCATATCGAGGATTCATAAAAAATGGGAAAGGATTTGTTTGGCTATTAAAAAGTTGCAATATTTTGTGAACGGTGAGTGGAGGACCTCCGCGACCGAGCGCTACATGGACGTCTTCGACCCCAGCACCGGCGCGGTGCAGGCTCAGGCGCCCTGTTGCACCAAAGAGGAAGTGGAAGCGGCCATCGCCGCGGCGAAAGCGGCCTTTCCCGGCTGGGCCGACACGCCGGTCTTTAAACGCGTGCAGGTGCTGTTTCGCTTCCGTGAGCTGCTGGACAAACATATGGAGGAATTGACCGACATCGTCGCGCGGGAGCACGGCAAGGTCTGGGACGAAGCCTACGGCGACATCCTGAAGGTGAAGGAGCCCGTGGAATTCGCCTGCGGCGCGCCCAGCCTGCTGTTGGGCGAGAGCCTGATGGACACCTCCTCCGGTTACGACACCGTACTCTACCGAGAACCGCTGGGCGTGTTTGCCGGTATTGTCCCCTTCAACTTCCCGGGCATGATTCCCATGGGCTGGATGGCGCCGCTGTGTATCGCGGCGGGGAACACCCTGGTGCTGAAGGCCGCTTCCATGACGCCCATGACCGCGATGCGCCTGACGGAACTCTGGCAGGAGGCCGGGCTTCCGGCGGGCGTGCTGAACATTGTGACCTGCTCCCGGAATGAGGCGGAACTCTTCCTGGAGCACCCCGACATCAGGGGCATCAGCTTCGTCGGCTCCACCAGCGTCGGGCTGCACATCTACGCCAAGGCCGCGCAGCACGGCAAGCGGGTTCAGGCGCTGTGCGAGGCGAAAAATCATGGCTTAGTCCTGGAGGATGCTGCGCTGGAGCGCAGTGCCCGGGGCATCATTAATTCCGCCTTCGGCTGCGCGGGAGAGCGCTGCATGGCTCTACCCACCATCGTGGCCCAGGAAAGCATTGCCGACCAATTGGTCGCGCTGCTAGTACAGTACGCCAGTGAACTAAAAATCGGGCCCGCCTACGACAGGAGCTCCGAGCTCGGCCCCGTGGTGACCGCCGCCCACCGGCAGTTTGTGCTGGGCTGGATTGACAAGGGCATCCAAGAGGGCGCGAAACTGGTGCTCGACGGCAGAACCGTCAAGGTGCCGGGCTACGAAAACGGCTTCTATCTGGGCCCGACGATCTTCGACCACGTCACGGAGGAGATGGAAGTCGGCCGGGAGGAAATCTTCGGCCCCGTACTCTGCGTCAAGCGCGTGAAGGACTTCGAAGAGGGCTTGGCGGTGATGAATGCGAGCCGCTTCGCCAACGGTTCGGTCATCTTCACCCAAAGCGGCTACTACGCCCGGGAGTTCGCCAAACGCACCCACGGCGGCATGGTCGGCGTCAACGTCGGCATCCCGGTGCCCGTGGGCATCTTCCCCTTCACCGGCCACAAGGACTCCTTCTTCGGCGACCTGCATACCCTGGGCAAAGATGGCCTACGCTTCTTCACAGAGACCAAGGCCGTCACCACCCGCTGGTTTGACGAGGAGGAGAAGAAGGCGACAAAAGTGGATACCTGGGACGGTTCTGTTGGTGGATAAAATACAAGTACTAAGTAATAGTGAATAACTGCTATAGAGTCAAGGAGGAACAGAATGCCAAGTTTAATCGATATCGTAGACTACTATAAAATATACAACCCCGGCGAGAACGAGGTGCGCGCCTTGGACGGCATCAACCTCACAATAGACCAAGGGGAATTTGTCGCGATCGTCGGGCCCTCCGGCTCCGGCAAATCCACGCTGATGAACATGCTCGGCATTCTGGACGTGGGCACCAGCGGGGAATATTTTCTGGAGGGCAACGATGTCTCCAAGCTCTCCGACGACGAGCTCTCGGACATCCGCAACAAGAAAATCGGCTTCATCTTCCAGGGCTTCAACCTGATTCCCAGCCTGACGGCAAAGGGAAATGTGGAGCTGCCGCTGATTTACCGGGGCATCCGCTGGGAGGAGCGCAACCGTCTGGCGGAGGAGGCGCTGGAACGGGTCGGCCTGACCAAGCGCATGGGACATCTGCCCTCGCAGATGTCCGGCGGCCAGCAGCAGCGCGTCGCCATCGCCCGGGCCGTCGCCGCCCGGCCGCCCATCATTTTGGCGGACGAGCCCACGGGCAACCTGGACTCCCACTCCGGCGCGGAGGTCATGCGGATTTTGCACGAGTTGAACGAAGAGGGCCGGACAGTTATTCTCATCACCCACGACAACGACATCGCGGCCACCGCAAAGCGCACGGTCCGGATTATGGACGGGAAGATTGTGGAGGACAGGCCGAATGTCTAAAGCCAACACTTACGCGCTGGACAGCACGGCGCTCATGCTACCCTATCTCATCAGCAAAGAGCAGCCTCCCGTATATCGGTTCTATATGACGGTAAAGGAAGAGGTTGATCCCATTTTACTAAAGCAGGCGGTTCTTGACCTTGTCCCGCGTTTTCCAATTATGTATACCAAGCTCCGCAAGGGCTTTTTCTGGTATAAGCAGGAAGACGCGTCCGATTTGGATATCGTCGAAAAAGATCCGGGTGTTCTCTGCCGTCAATTTGATTACAAAAACAAGGCAAAGCCCCTCCTTCGGGTCATCTATAACCATAACGAAATCGGCGTTGAATTGACTCATTTCACCATTGACGGCACAAGTTGTACCATTTATCTCTGTTCCCTTGTCGCGCGGTATTTTGAATTGCGGGGCTACACGATAGAGAAAAACCGCTTCGTCTTAGATTCTCGGGACAAGCCAAGTGAATCGGAGCTTGCGGATTATTTCCGCGAAACATATGAAAAACCGAAAAAGAGAATCAAACAGGTGGAACCCCCGGCATTCCAGTGTCTAACGGAAACGCGGGAAAATTATCTCCGGGCAACAATTATTGACGTACCTATAGACGCTATGAAAGCATTGTTGAAAGAAAAATACGGCGGCTGCACAATAACTGAGTACCTGAACACCGTCTATGCCTGCGCTTTTTTACAGCTCTATGAAAAAAGCAATAAAAAAAAGCCTATCCGGTTTGAAGTGCCCTGTAATTTGAGGCAATACTGGGGCGAGGACACCCTCAGAAACTTTTCCGGCATTTCGAATGTCACCGTGTTGCCGGATAAGGCCGACTACCGCTTCACGGACATTCTGGAACTCATCCGCCGGGAGATGAAGGAAAAGCTGACAAAAGAAAAGATGCATGGTTTTGTGTGCCAAAACACCCGCTATCTGGCGTTGCTGAAGTACGTTCCAAGCTTTGTAAAAAAAACGATCTCTGTCGGTTACCCTTTCGTCGCAAAACGGATTTGGCCCTTTACTTCCTCCATCTCGAATGTCGGTTACATCAGCTTGCCGCCCTCTCTCGCTGAACACATTGAAAATTATGTGATTATCTTAGGGCGGTTTGGGGTGACCCGGCTTGTCTGCGCAGTCACTGGCGTCAACAACGCGCTGAACATGGTGATTTCCGCCGTCAACGACAGCACGGCCATCCAGGATTACTGCATTGACTTTTTCAAAAAGGACGGTTTACCCGTCACAGTCACCATCAGAGAGTAGGTCTGTGCCCTCAGCTCATATTATAATAAGGAGTTATTTTTATATGGCTTTTAAAAACACGTACCCGCTGGACAGCCTGGCCTGCACACTCCCCTATGCACCGGTGTCCGAAACGAGTCCCCTCGTATTCAGACTCATGCTGGCCTTGCAGGAAGAGGTTGACCCCGCTGTGTTAAAGCGGGCCGTCCTGGATCTCGCTCCGCGTTTCCCCATCATGTACGCAAAACTCCGCAGGGGTTTTATCTGGGATCAATTGGAAGATGCGTCCGACCATGATATTGTCCAGGAAGACGAGGGGTACCCCTGCCGTCCATTCCACATCCGGAAAGGAGAAAAGCCCCTCCTGCGGGTGTTGTATCGCGGCAATGAACTGGGTTTTGAAGCCACCCATTTGACCTGCGACGGCACCGGCGGCTCCGTCTATTTGAATTCCCTGGCGGCGCGGTATTTGGAATTACAGGGCCACACCATAGAAAAAAGCCACAATGTCCTGGACCATCAAGACGGGCCCTGCGAAACGGAACTGGCGGATTATTACCAAACCATATATGAAAAGCCTCAAAAAATGAAAAATCCGGCCGCCCCCCCGGCTTTCCAGTATCTGCGGGAAAAAAAGGCCGACTATCTTCAGGTGACGCGCGTCGCAATCCCTCTGGACGCCCTGAAAAAGCTTGTAAGGGAGGACTATGACGGCTACACTATCACCCACTATTTGGGCGCTGTTTATGCCTCCGCGTTTTTGCGGCTTCATGAAAAAAAGCCGCAGAAAAAAAGGCCGGTGCGGCTTTTGATTGCCAGCAATTTAAGGAAATATTGGAACACGCATACGCTCCGGAACTTTACGGGCATGGCGAACATTACCGTTGCGCCGGACAGGGAAGACGCCGGCTTCGGGTCGGTGCTGGCTCTCGTCCGCCGGGAAATGCAGGAAAAGCTGACCAAAGAAAACCAGCATGCGCTCATCTGCCAGACCGCCCGCTACTTGGACCTGTTTATCCTAAAATTCATTCCCGGCTCCGTCAAAAAATTCCTGGCCACCACCGTATATCCCCCGTTCCGGCGGCGGCTTGTGCCGCAAACCTCCACCCTCACCAATCTGGGTTATATCCGCCTTCCGCCTTCCCTCGCCGCGCATATCCGAAGCTATCACCTTTTCCTGGGGGAGGCGGCTGATAACAGAATTACCTGCGCGGCCGCGGGCGTCAACAACATCATGACCGTCGCATTTTCCTCCGTCAGCGAGAGCACGGTCATCCAGGATTACTGCATTGACCGTTTCAAAAAAGACGGGTTGCCCGTTGAAGTCACGGTGGGAACAGGCAACAAGACGCATAAACTCCTGGAACCGGCGGCTACATAAGCGATGCCAAACACTTCGGGGCAACTCCTTGCGGGGCTGCCCCTTTTTCATAATCATTCGAAGTAAATCCTCCGTATTCACATGGCAGAAATATTTTTTTCACATATTATTCACAAAATTTCCTCTTATTTCTTTTTTAGAATTATAATCAGGAAGCTTTGTATTATTATAGTGTAGACAGACGCAGGATTTCTGCTTCTGCAAATTTGACAGAGAAGGAGGACATTTAACATGTGGCAAATCTTTGATCTCATCGTTGAACTGGTTAAAAATTTTAGCTTCGACGGCCTTGTTGAGACGCTCAAGCAAATTTTTGGCTTCTTCGGCGCGTAATCTCTGACTTTGGTATTGTGCAAAAAGCCGGAACACCATCTATCCAGATGGTGTTCCGGTGTTGTAATTTTTTAAATCATATGATTTCCAACTCATCCGCCTCCGGCAGTTTCGGGAATGGCCTGTGCGGCAGCGTCTGGTACCAGTAGGCGACGCTGGCGATGTCGTCCTGTAGCGGCAGATAGCGCCCGCCGCTGCGCCAACCGAGGGCTTGAATCGTAACCCGGATGTCTGTTTCAAAGCGGATTGGATCCGGAATATGCCAGCGGTAGAGTGAAAAGCGCTGCTGGCTTTTGTACAGACCGTCCGGCTTCAGGACTTTCGGCATCCCGCAGTAGGGCGTGGTATATTCTTGATACTGCCCGTTGACGTCGAAGTTGTAGGAGCCGCAGAAGTAGTCCTCCGTGCCCGTGCCGCAGATGGTCGGGAACTCCCCGTCGCCGTCCAGGAAGAATTTGATCTCCCCCTCGCCCCACCAGCCGGCGTTGTTCACGCCCCAAGCCATGTAGGTCCCCACATACTGTCCTTTGCCCTCCACGCCGTCCAGGATGGTGTAGACCGCCTTGTAGGGCAGCGGATTTGTCCTGCGGAACTGCGCGTGGAAGTAGGCGCAATCCTCCGGCACTTCCGTCAGCGTATAGTCGATCTGGTAGTAGACCGTGAGTTTATCCATGGAGATGTTCTCGATGGTGATGCGGGCCTTTTTCCGGAAGGGCATCTCCCAGTAGCAGTTGAAGGCGCTGCCCGGATTCACGCAGACCGCCAGAGAGGACAGCTGCCCGTAGGAGCCCTGATAGGCGTCGGCAAAGAAGTCGCCCACCGGGCACTCCACGCTGGGGGATTCGCTGTCTTCCCAGTAGATGCGCAGAATTGCCTGCCGCCAGACGCCCGCGGGCGTCAGCCAGATGTGTTGGATCGCGCCGGGGCCCTCTATGTTGGCAAGCTCCACCGTTTTTTGGGAGCCGACCACCACGAAGGGCGAGACCTTCCAGCCCTGCCCCAAGTCGCGGGCACAGAACAGGGCCGGGCCCTCCTCCGCCATGCCCCCCTTCCCCTTTTCGCCCGTGAAATTCTCCGCGCTGATGGAGCGGGTCTGCGCGTCGGAAAGCCGGGAGAGATTTGCCAGGTTTACGCCAAGACCGTTGAACATAGATTGTTCCTCCTTTGTAGGGGACGCAGTCCTCTGCGTCCCGTTATTCATAAATCCGCCGCCCACCACGACATACCCCGCAGTTTTGCTGCGGGGTTATTCATTTTCTTTGACCGCCTCCGGCCAAATCAAGCCCTCAACCAGAAACTTAGGATTTTATAAAAGAACGCGGTTAAAAATTCCAGTATTTGTTCCCCATACTCAGAGTCAAAGATTGCGTTGAAAAAATCAGCCATTCTTTTCACCTCCTTTGAAATTTATTCGTCGATTCCCGGAGGAATCCCGATGCTGTCACCCCTTTCGCCTATGAGAACCCCCTCTCCGGTTTGTATATGTCTACTATACAACATTCTGCTTGCTACGTAAAGTACCTTTTGAACAGAAAATAAATCGGGCAGACTGCTTGTCCGCCCGACGACACATTCATGGCATGTAATTGCCCTATGCGGCAAGCCCGAGCGGTCCGAGAATCATGTTGAAAAAATCCCGGAGCAGATCCGCGAGCATCGCGAAAAAAGATTGGAAAGGATTTCCTCCATAGAGTATGTTGTTTAGGAATATCGTGTTGGAGGTGTATTCTTCCCGTTTGCCCGTAGTTTCGTTCAAACCAACTGACGCAATTCTGACCATGGCATTACTTTTTTCCGGGTTTTTAACCGCTATATAAAGCCCCTCACTGTCAGAATAAGGCTCAAAATTATCCCACACAGTCTCAATTTCTACCGGAAATGCGGCTCCGTTGTAATAAATTGTTATTACGTCATCCGTCAACCGCGGCAATTGGGGAGAAAGGGTAACACTCACAACCGCATAATTCGTCCACTCTGCCGCGTCAGTACGCTCCTCTATAACGGCCTTGAGTCCCGCGGGGGCTTCCACCTGCTTAATTGTCACATACCCCTTTATCGCCGCCGCGGAAGCCACCAGAACGCCGCCGAATCCTACCATAAGCGCAATGCTTAACAGGATACTGATAATTTTTTTGCTCATTTTATTTCCCCCGTTTTCTGTTTTTTTATCCGGCTTGCCCAACCGGAGTACTATTATAACGCTTTTGTTTATATTTGTCAATCTTTTCTTTAAATTTATTTCATATTTATAAAATTACAGCAAAGCACACCTTCCGTTTACTGGAAGGCACACGTTATGTTTTAAAGAAGCTTGAACCAATCCCGTCCGGCATATAGAATCCTAACAATATGAACGGTTCCCGCTTTTTCACCTGCAGTATAGAAAACAAGATAATTTTCTACAATCAGCTTTCGCAAATTTCTTTGTTTTAACTGTTCATCTCTTTCTAACGCATGCCTTTGTGGCATCTGCCGCAGTGTCTGTATTTCAGCTTCAATTTTATCCAACATTTTCGCCGGTTCTTTCAAGTTTTTGGCGATGTAGGCGTGTATTTCCCGCAGATCTTGTTCTGCCCTGACGGCTATTTTTATTTTATATTCGTCCATCGGCAATGTCCTCGCGGATTTCTTTCATAGCAGCGCCAAACTCCTGTGTGCGCCCGCTCGCAATGTCATCCAAGCCTTCGTCCAGAAGCTGGTATAACTCCTGCCGCGCGACGAGCTCTCCGTATGCTTCCACACTGATAAGCACATACTTGCCGCGCCCGTGTTTGGTTAAAATGACAGGTGTTTG
>Ga0123353_10014354_pt1 | contig 11410 bp, 14 predicted proteins | sample TergutLab28metaG_3_FD_92763 | JGI IMG/M metagenome (GOLD analysis project Ga0123353, IMG submission 92763) | Labiotermes labralis P3 segment gut microbial communities from Petit-Saut dam, French Guiana - Lab288 P3 | ecosystem: Host-associated > Arthropoda: Insects > Digestive system > Gut ... | reverse complement strand
TAAGAACAAAATGATAGCCGAGCGATTCCTCTAAAAGGTCTATCAAATACTCATCGTTCGATGATTTATCTTCCAATATGAAAACAGGCAAATTGTTTCTCTTGAGCGGATTGTCGTTCTTGATATAAACCGCGCCACCACCTTCGGGTGATACGTTAATAGCATCGCCCAATTCAGCAAACCCGTAAAACTTCAAAAAGTCATCTTCCATTAGAATCACATTGAAATCGTCTCTCATCATTAAAACGTCCTTTTAGTTAATATTTCATTAATTTATCGGAAAGTCCGACTTACAGTACCCCATAAAACCACATACTAATAGTAACTACAAAATTATAATGTCAAAGGAGAGTAAAGTCAATATGAAAGAGACGAAGAAATGGCAAAAGACAGGCGACTACGATAGCCTGTTACAAGTAATTGAGTCTAAAAGCGGAGAAACTGCGCAGCGCTTGCTTGACCCACCACGCGTAGAACTATCGAAAATACGGGGTTTGCAAGAAGCATCAGCAATCATCGAAACAGCTATTGCGGACGATATTAGAATAACAGTTATAGGCGACTACGATTGTGACGGTATCACGGGTTCAGCAATACTGTACCGGCTACTGAAACACAAGGGCGCAAAGAACCTCACAGTACGGCTCCCGCGCAGACACACTGAAGGTTACGGCCTGTCAATGAATATCGTTGACGAAATCAGTGAAGGTTTAGTAATCACTGTAGACAACGGTATCACGGCGGTTGAACAAGTACGCGTACTCAAAGACAAAGGCGTACAGGTCATAATAATCGACCATCATATCCCGCTTGACGTATTGCCTGCCGCGGACGTAATCGTGAACCCTCACGTGAACCCCGCAGACAGCGACACACATAGTTGGCGCTGGTATTGCGGCGCAGGATTAGCGTACAAACTGTCTGAGTTAATGCTTGACATCAATGATAAGGCAGACAAAGAAGTTCTGTATACGTTAACGGTAATCGCAGCTATAGGCACTGTAGCCGACGTTATGCCGCTTATAGGCGATAACAGGCGTATAGTGATGAATGGACTCCAGATAGCCAAATCGCGCCCGAGAATGCCGCTAGGCGTTCAAATCCTGACCGATACGTCTAACATAGAGGTCATGGACGAAGGACATATAGGCTTCACCATAGGGCCTATACTTAATGCCGGTGGCCGCCTAGAGGATACAGGTGCGGAACTTGGGTTTTCTCTGTTAACCACAGATAACCCCCATGAAGCGAAAGCCCTTGTAGACACCATGGTAACCATTAACGAAAAACGCAAGAGCCTCACAACGGAATGGCATGATAAATGCTCAAAGGCTGTGCAGGCGGACGAACTCAATAAGGTATGCCCGTTATGTGTATACATGGACGGGATGCCGGAAGGAATCGCCGGACTGATAGCAGGACGGTTAGCGGAAGAGTTTAAAATGCCCACTATTGTTATTGCTACATCAACAAAGGATGCCAATATCATCAAAGGTTCAGGCAGAACTTATGGTGATACTGACCTGCGAGAGATGATGAGACCGCTTGACGAGAGCATGTTAACTATTGGCGGTCACGCGCAAGCGTTAGGCTTGTCGATGTCGAGAGAGTATTACGAAGGGAACTTTAGAAGTGAATTAGCCGCGCTTAACCCGGGGTTTGTGCCGCAAGATGATGTAGAGTTCTACGATATCGAAATCAAAGCGGATAATCTCGACGCCGCGCTGAACACACTTAAGATGTACGCGCCGTATGGCGAAGGTAATCCGATGCCGGTAATAAAAGTAGTTAATGCTACTCTTACGCCCCGGTATGGCAGTCATTTCAAACTGCTTGGAGCCGAAGAAAAGCATCTAAAGATGTTCGGGAACAACTACGATATCGTAGCGTTCAGTATGGCGCAACATTATACGGATATCGGTCAGCCGATGGTCGTTGATATTGTAGGCGCGCTTGGCGAAAATCTGTTTAAGGGCAAATCCACTACACAGATACTAGCCAACGACTTTAAACCTTCAGGCACATTCAGAAGAGAATCATCTCCGCTGGCTTCTAAGCTGGCGGGGTTATCTGCTGTTATTTAGAATAAAGAAAGGAAGAAAGTATATATATGAGCAATTACCCATTACAGTGTTTTGCGGCGAAACGTGAAAAGCAGACCTTGTCTGTGGACACGTTCTTGTCGGTATCTAACGACTCAAAAACGAACCCGTTAGAAATTCCCGGTTACAGTCGTTTTAAAATAACGCTGGTAGACAAAAAGGGCGAAAAGATAAAATGCCCGTTTGCGAACATACCTGAATCTGATATCGCGCTAATCAACAGGATAACCGATATAGCATTACAGATAATGGTAGAGAGCAAATGTAACGGAGGCGAACAAGGAGCAACGACCACGACAAGTGTGGGCGCAAGGTTCAAGTTCGGGCAGAATATCGGGAAAACGCCGTTAGAGGTTCTTCAACAAAACCCCAAAGACGGTGAAGCTAGACTGGCTACTGAAAGAGAATTCGCGCAAAACAATTTAGTGAAATTCCCGAAGAACCAAGAGTTGATTGACGCTATCGACGATGCAATCAGAATTTTCTCATCAGGAGCAGAGGTTAAGGCAGACGCTCATAAATCATCGTATATTCCTATATACGAGATAGAGTATAAGTCGCTGGAATCACAAAAAGATTCCGAGGGCAGATGCAAGATTTACTCTATACTGATGGCGTATGATTCTACTAAGAATTATCCGTTTACAGTGCGGATAGCTAATGCGTTCGCTCATGTGAAGGAAACACCGACGGGCGGTAAAAAAGTTGATTTCTCTACATCAGTAAACAAAGAGGAGTCAACAATCAGCTTGACTGAATCGGAGTTCGTGCAAATGGTGTCCCGCATGCAAGAGTTCCATGAAGCTTTTCTGACGATTAACTTCAAGCCTCAGTATAGTAAGGCTAACTGTGCTAACTGTTACAAAATAAGAACAAGCACAAACGGCAACAAGGAAGCTGACTTCTGTTGTATCAAAAACTGTATGATAAGCAGAAAAACGCAGTGCCCGAAAGAATTGGAAAAAAGGAGCATAAAATTGGAAAACACATTTGAGAAATTCGACGAGGAACTGAGAAACGCGATATACGAATATGGCAGAGACCGTATAGATTTGTTTGTCGATTACAATACAAGCGACGAGCAAGTAGTATATGGCATGTATTGTAGCAGAAGCAATAGCTTCGGCGTAACAGAAACGTATCCGTCAGATATCTTTGGCGACAGAAATATAAGAGAATACGCTGACAGTTTGGATATCGGATTCAGTGAAGCGTAAGACGCATGAAAGGAACAGACGAATAATGGAACAACAATGGAAACTTGGTATAGATGTCCATGAGCAAGATAATATGTTCGATGGATTCACGTATGATGACGTGATTACCGCTATGGTATGCAATGAGCCTGTTCTTGACACAAGTGCATTGCTCAGAACGGTAACAACCATCTTCGAGCAGCGCATGGACGATTACAGGGAATTGCTAAAGAGAAATCAAAAAGAGATAATTGCAGCAGCACAGAGCCGTAGAAACTCTTAATCTTTCATATTAACAAAGAATAACATCCTTCGGGGTGTTTTTCTTTTGCGAAATTTCGTATATGCGACTTACACATACCCCGAAAAACACATACTAAGATATAGACTATTTTCAGAAGCATGGGAATGAATAATCAAATATGAGTTAAAGAAAGGAATTGCATCATGGAAGAAGTAACCACATGTCCGAACCAGTACGATTGTGCCAACTGCGATTACATGGACTGCGATGACGATTAAGATTGAAATAGAAGAACGGAAGCAAGGGTATATAGTCGCTGATGTTGATTGTGCGACTATCGAAGAATGCAAAGAATTTACGGAAAAAATCATAGAAGATAACAAGGACAATATCAGATGGGCTAGTATTGACAATCTGGTACTTGATGTCTCAGAAGTATGACGAAAGGAAGAAGTTACATTTGAAAAAGAAGTTACGCATCGGTGTCGATGTAGATGACGTGTTAAAGCCATGCAATGAACTGGCTGTACCACTCGTAAACAATCTGCATAATACCGAAATTAAAATGGAAGATATTATAGCTTTTGATTATTATAGTATTTTCCCGAAAGAAATAGCGGATTGCTTTATCAGGCTCTACAATGACCCGGAGTTTTTCAGGAACCAGCCTGTATATCCCGGAGCTGTCGAGATGATAAACACCTTGCTCGAACGAGGGCATGACGTGATATTCGCGTCTGCTACATACCCGCATATTATGGGTATCAGAGCGGAACGGCTTACAGAGTTCTTTCCGAATGTGCCGAAAGGTAATATCATGCTCGGCGCAAGGAAAGATACACTTAATCTCGATGTGTTACTGGACGACAAGAGCGAAAACTTAATCGAATCGTCCGCTACATATCCGATAGCGTTTCGTAGACCCTGGAATCAGTCGCTTACAGGGTTCTTGTCAGTAAGCAATTACGATGAGTTCATAGCACTGATAGACCAAATAGCAGGTCATACGCCGCAAAAACTGGTAAAACACGGACAACCCTACATGATATCGCTAGTAGGGCCGTCAGGAAGCGGTAAGACGGCGATTGCGAAAGCACTTGTACAAAACCCCGCGTTCGGTGAACCTATATCTCATACAACGAGGAATAGACGACCGAACGAAGGCAACGACTATCATTTCGTCGATAAACAAGCGTTTATCGACATGAACGACCGCAAAGAGTTCCTTGAAACCACCGCTTATGCGGATAATTTCTACGGACTCCACAAGGACGAACTAACCAGACTATGGGAATCCGGCAAACATGCTGTATCTCCTATCGACATTCACGGAGCGATGGCATTCAAGTCAATCTTCAAGGAGAGAGCATTAACCGTGTTCATACACAGGGATAAGCAAACTATACTTGAAGAGATTGTATCAAGAAACGTTAGCAGCACCGACAAGGTTAAGCGCATTATGTCGCTCGATGCTGAATACGCTAACGAGGCGAAGTGTGATTTTGCTGTTGTTAATAACAGTACAATCGAAGAAGCGGCAGGGCAGATAATGTCCTTGTTGCAATGAAAAGGAGAAGCATCATGTCTGTGATAAGCGCACAGCCAAGACATGTAATCAAATGCGGTAGCTCTGCAATGAGTGCCGAAGAAAGAGTACATGCGGCTATGTATCTAAGAAGGCTAGAAGCGATACTTCATAACTATCGCGAATATGAAGACAGAGAAGAGAAGGAGAACAACATTGAAAAATCTTATTAAGATTCAAGGTCGTCTCACAGTGACAGGCACAAAAGAAGACTTGGAAACGTTATATGGCGTTATTCAATATGATGATGCGGTGAGTAGCGCGGTAAGCGACTTGGTTGCTGATTTACAGATGATGTTTGACACATCGGAGCGTTGCAAACAATTCACGCCTGAAAGGGACAGCCCTTACCCGCTATGCGACAGCAATGGTTGCTGCAAGGCTTCGGAGTGCCAACTTTCAGCACACTACGAACCGACATCCGACAGTCCTGCTGCTGGCGGAATGCAGTGAAGAACAAATGAACGGAGAGAACAAAATGACAGCAATATGTAGAAACGGATGCAAAACGGAAGAAGGATGGCCCGCTAATTTTAAAACAGAAAGGGTTACATTGCAGCAATGGGAAGTAGCCCCTGACGGTTATTGGGTCGCAGCAGACGGGGAAGAGCATGCTATAGCCGCAGAACGTGATACAATGTGGATATGCACTAAATGCGGCACTGAGGCGTATCATGTAGATGAAAAGACGGTTGAAATAATCAGGATTATCAATAATCTCGGTTATACCGGCCCGGATGTGATATCTGCTATCCACGCCGCTATGCAAGGCAATTACTTGAAAGACAAAAATGAAAGGAGTGCTGATAGTTTAGCGGAAGAGATTGTAAGATATACGATTCCGGCTCCTGTGAGCAGCGTGACGATAGAATACCGTGATGATGGGACCAGACACAGAATGCTCATCGCAGAAGCAGATGACCCGACTGGACTCAGATACGGGTTCGTAGACGAAGATATATTCTTCTATGGCTTAACCCCATCGTTTGTAATTAACGCCTGCAACAAACAGGTTGTTTTAGAAAGCGAATGGAAAATCGTTGAGTACCATGGATTAGCGTCGCCCGTCGAGTACGCGTCCAATTATGTAGTGGAGCAAGAATACGGCAACGGAAATATACCCACATGCGGTTCAAACAAATGCGGTGAGTTCAAGACTTACAGGAACGGAAAAACCGCATGCGACTTTTTTGTGCGTTGACGGCGTATCACCCGATACGATTAACAGTTCATGTCCATTGAATCAAGAGTATCATTAACTCATATTTAGAGAAGCGCAGGCGTAACAGCTTGCGTTTTTCTTTTGCCCTTATTCTGAGCGATAGTGTGACCTGTTACTATCATCGTAGTTCTGCAAGCCTTTCTCTTTCATCTTCTGCGCTATATCAGGAGCATGCCATACACCTATCTTTGGGCGTGTGAAGCTATCTTCGTTACTGTAGCCAGAAGCAGACGGTCTATTGTTCCTCGTATTGCCGACAGACCAGACCTTTGTTCCGTCGGCCCGTATTTGATTGTTTTGCATTTAGTATGCCCTCCCATAATGTCAGTAATTAATGAGGTGTTGCCATACACTCACTATTATCAGTATGCAAGAAATGAAGGAGAAGGGGAGCCCATATGCAGAAAATATGTATATATTTATTTATGCTATGTTGAAAGAAGCACCTAAAAAGTACGTCAAAACAACCAAAAACAGAAGAATAAAAATGTGCAAAACGGAGAAAAATGGGGGGGGGTAGAAATAGGTGGTTTTTAGGGCTTACGAGGTGTTATGAAAATATATACTAAATATGCGAATATGATTCTGAATGATATGGAGTGACTAATTGAATGGTTAGGTGTATTCATACTTTCTGGTCTGACGCAAATATTTATGTCTGACCCTATGAGGCAGACAGGCTTAGCGAAAGCGGCCAGAAAGGAGTAATCATTATGATTACCAAAACAATTTCGACCCATAATACAAAAGAAGCAATTAACGAAGAAGTAAAAGCATTTGCTGCAGCGTTTAGGAGAAACTACAACAACGAATTGGTGTGGGAAGGAGGACCCGCAATTGTCCCCGCAGGCTTTATAGCGAAAATAAACACCGAGGAAATCGGTAATTGCTGGGACAACTGCAACATCGACTCACCTGAAGAGGGTGAGTGGATGTCGTTTACGTTCAACGGGTTTTGCCCCAATATCCACGAAGGCAACTCCCTTGAGGACGAACTCGTCAGTCCCTTCAAGGAAGGCGAAGAAATCAAATCCCCGCAACTGGGGGATGTAGAGTATTCGCACATTGAGCACGAATTATCATACGATGACTTCCTTAACGGGAAGGAATTGTATGAAGCCGTCGACGCACTCGTGCCGAGATGGCTTGATGGCAAGGGCGGATTACACATAATGCACACAGAAAACGGTGTGCATTATGGTTTTTCGCTTGAAGATTGGGAAGTGGTAGACGCTCTTGTTTCCCACTACCAATTTTTCTATTACGAACCAACCCTTACAGGATGGTTCATGATAGCGGAGCCAGCTTCGACAGCAGATTTTGCGTCTTTCTCCCAGATATGGGAGGAACTAAACTACGTAAACGATGCCCTCCGCAGAGGGCAGCGGGTATTCATTAACCTCGACAATAGATGTGTAGTCGAGGTTAGCCGTCCTTCGCTAATGTGCGCATCCTTCGTCGCACTCTACACAGACGGAACAGCAGCAGAAGAGTTCTGCTGCAAGCGCGAAGACGACAAGATTGAGACAATCTACGCATATGGTCAAGGGCTTGTTGTTTATAATCATAAATTAAACGGTTCTGGCGCAAAACTGTTTAATAGCAAGGGGGTTGTAACACCCGGTAAGATAGACCTTACAACAAGGGTGTTCACCCCGTTAGCCTAACCAATTCATCGAACCGCTCCTCTCACACTACGGTCCGCGTGACGGTATTGTGTGAGGGGCTTTTCTTTTGTTGTTTTCCGTTGTTTTTTCTATGGCAAGCATCGCAAGAACGACACAAACTCCGCTTTATTAAAAATAATTATCTAAAAACGCCCCCATTGTATCGAAAAAACACATACTACTAATAAGAACATTTTATTAGGAGGATTACACTATGATACAAAAAGGATTAGCGACACTAGACCCTCTCCCTAAATTCAACACGCCAACGACACTTGAAGGCGAAATCAACATGGGAAGAATCTTATCATTGGAACACTACTCACCCGAGGACGGCTATAAAACACCATATGAATATAGAATTGCTGAAGAAGACCTGACACACGGCTATTTCGCCGGGTCGGCCGGTACAGGGAAAACGGTAGCGGCTATGAGGCTCGTCAAAGAACTTTCAGAGATAAGAAGAAAAAAGACAGGGGAGCGGTTGCGCATAGTATGCATGGACACAGGGAAAGACTGGCGAAAGCTTTCTCTGGTTGTTGAACCCGAACGGTTCAGGTTCTATCATATGGCGAACCCTGAATTTCATCCGCTAAAGTTAAACCCTTGTAAAATACCAAAAGGTGTCAAGGCATTCGATTGGGTAGACACAATTGTAGAATGCTATAGTCGTTCATACGGGTTTCTTGAGCGTGGCGAACAGATGATAGCCGAAACGTTTTACGAATTATACGACAAAGCTGGCGTGTTTGAAGCGCAAGACAAACCGGATTGGAAAGAAACTGTGCCCGAACTGTCGAAACAGGTAACTTTTGTAGCTGCGCGCGAAGCCATGAAAGAAAAATACGAAGAAGCGAAAGCAATCGCAAAGGCTAATCTTGACGAGAACGGTATGAGAACCAAAGGCAGCCACGACACAGTAGACGCATGCTCAAGGCTATTAGAACGTTTATCTCCATTCGGAACTCCTTATAGTGTTGAGTATACGCTGTACGGCAGTCCTGACGGGCTTAGTATTGACGAATTGTTCGGCGATGATGACATCACTGTACTCGAAGGAAAAGGATTAGAGGGTACATTTAGAAGCTTTATATTTTCCATCATAACATGCGGAACTCATAATTGCGCTAAAGCACAGGAAGACGGATTCTTGGCGGATAACCAGTATGAAACCGTCTTAATGATAGAAGATGCTGACGAATTGATTCACGGCTTTGAGTTTGCGCGAAATTGCTTTGAGTTTGCGCGAAAATACAATGCGCAAGATTACGGAGTTTTTATCTTTGCTATTACACGAAGCATGTACTATTTGGCTAAAATTGCTACAAGTATGTGCGGCTTAAATTTCGCAGGAAACACAGTACGAGAAAAAGATGTTGACGCTCTTTGTCATTCGACGGGGCTCGACAAAGGCATGCGAAGGGCGTTTCCGCTATTGCCTATTGGCTGGTTTGTATGCCAGAACTCGAAAACAACACAAATGGCGCATGACGACCCGGTGCTGACGAGAATAGAGCCGCTTAACGTACCGACACCAACAGACAAAGAATTAGACGAGATATTGACAAGAAAGTAATTAACAAGATATACGCACATACTCCTGCAACACACTAACACGGGTGCTCGTTGTGGGAGTTTTTCTTTTGTAAATTTCCATATTTATCTCTATGAGAACCATAGCAATAATGCCTCAAACACCCTTTACTAACACAACAACCTCAAAATCCAGACTTATAACACACTATGAAAACACATACTATAAGTGATACAACATGATAGATGAAATGGAGTGCTTATAAGTTAAGGGCTCTTCTTTTTCTGTTGAATGAGTATGGTTCTTCTCAGGATTAGCGTGCTTTTTTTTGAAGTTTCGCCGTACCGTACTGAAGAGAAAGAATGAACGGAGAGTAATGAAATGGCGAAAATAGTGAACAAAGTGAAAGTAGAACATCCGGCAGCAAAATATATTTTCTTTCTCAGCGAAGAAACTCAAGAAGTAATACACATGAAAGCTTACAAAGGCGACGAGAAGGTTTTAATGGGCAAAGGCGCGTGGATTGTCACGGACAAGTTTTTCGATATCCTGCAAGGTTCGTCAGACGCGTTCAATATTGACATATTGGACCAAGACGGGTTTATCTGGATAACCGACATGCTATACATGTTCGGGCGAAAAATTTGCAAAAAGTCCAAGAAGGCTTTCAGCTTTCGCATCGAAACCGACAAACAAATGCAACGCGCTATGTCGGCGTAGAAGAACCCCTTAACGAAAAACTACCCCCTCACCAATATCTGCCGCGTGCGGATACGGTGTCGGGGTATTTTTTTGCGCAAATATAGCTCCTTTACTCCTGAAAAACCACATACTATTTATAAGAGCAAATATTGGGAGAGAAACACCGTGAAATATAAAGTGGTTCCGTGGCAAAAGAGCACAGATAATATGCGGTACATTATCGTTGATGATAGCACAGGCGAAATCATGTGTGACGCAAATGGTCATGGCTATAAAACAATGCAGAGCGCAAGCAAGGCGTTAGCATATAAGCTAAAGAACGGTTGGAATTAACTATGCAGGAAAAGAAGAGCATGAGCACCAATTATATTCGCAGGAACATGATAATTTTAATATCCACAATATTGTTGCTTACCGCAAGTACGAGCACAATGATATATGTGTTTACTTTACAAGCTGTAACTGAAGAGACTAGACAGAGAGCCAGAGGGATACGCAACTATGTTATAAACTCTACGGTAATAAATGATATCACAGCCGTATTGAATGAAGAAGATGATAACGAGATATATGACCGATTAATGGTTACTATGTCGTACCTACAGTATACGGCGAACCTGAGACAGATATATATTGCCAACATTGATGAGAATGGAACGCTTGTAACATTACTTAACCCAATAAACAATAACTATATGCCGACCGGTCAATTGCGGAGCGATTTGGAAGATTACGTTAGAGGCGGAACCCTTATTGTCAATAGCGGGATATACAATATAGGACGGGGTAATGTATATAGTATGTTCTGGCCGCTTACTGATATATGGCAAAATATAATCGGTGTAGTGTGTATGGAGTTCGGTATAGACGATATGTTTGAACCATACCGCTTAATGGTGTTTTATAGTGTCGGCTTGTCATTGCTGTTCGTTGTTATCTTCTCTGTAGGCGCATATATATTTATGAAAAAAGCTGCGGATAAAGTATATAAAGAACTTGCGTATATTGATATATCAACAGGGTTCAAGAACAGACGCTCATTTGAGAAACAGCTTGATTACTGTGACGAGCTGATAGCTAAAGAGAAACCGTTCGCGGTAATGGTGTTTGATATAAATAACCTGAAAATAGTTAACGATGTAAAAGGTCCTAAAGCCG
>Ga0123353_10014352_pt1 | contig 11411 bp, 1 predicted proteins | sample TergutLab28metaG_3_FD_92763 | JGI IMG/M metagenome (GOLD analysis project Ga0123353, IMG submission 92763) | Labiotermes labralis P3 segment gut microbial communities from Petit-Saut dam, French Guiana - Lab288 P3 | ecosystem: Host-associated > Arthropoda: Insects > Digestive system > Gut ... | reverse complement strand
GCGCGGCGCGGCTTCTTTGTATCGCAATGTGAATGAGGCTACTGGCTTGGAAGATGCGAAGCTCGTAGCTTCCTCCTCGGCGAGGAATACGTATTTGGGCTTTTCGAGTGCATTGTCTGCCAATGGCGAGACGGCCGTTCTGGGAGGCTACGGCGCAACGGTGGGTGGCAAGGTTTCGGCGGGTGCGGTGTACGTGTATCGTGGGCTGGAGACGGCCTCGGGCGAGAAGTTTGAGAACGCGGTGCTTGCGGCTTCCGATGCCGAGGCGAATGCGCAGTTTGGTTACGCGGTTGCGTTGTCAAGCAATGGTGGCACGGCACTCGTGGGTGCCAATACGGCGACGGTTGGGAGCAGTCCCCGAGCTGGCGCGGCGTATTTGTTCCACAATCTGGGGGCAGTCGACGGGACAATCGAAAACCCGAGTGCGCAAAGTGCGAAGCTCGTTGCCAGTGATGCGGCGGCGAATATGCTTTTTGGGAATTCTGTTACGCTGGGCGAAGATGGCGGGACAGCTATTGTGGGTGCGCATCAAGCGGCAAACGGTAGTCTCGTTCATGTGGGCGCGGTGTATGTGTATCGCGATCTGGAATCGGCATCGGGTACGAAAACCGAGAATGCGAAGCTCTTGCCTTCGGATGCGCTGGCGTGGTCGCACTTCGGTAATTCGGTTTCGATGTCGGGGAGTACAGCTCTTGTGGGAGCGCGCAACGGAAAGATGCATGGATTCACCACTGGCACGGCTTATTTGTATTTGGATGTAAATACCGAGGCACCCATTATTACCGAGGATGTCAAAATCGCAGCTTCCGACGCGGCGGAATATTTTGCCTTCGGGCACACGGTTTCTCTGGCGGGCGACAATTTCGTGGTGGGTGCGTGTACGACGGCCACGGGCGATATCGTGCACGGTCGCGCCTATACAGCGAATGTTTCTGCGATTACGACGCTCAATGCGGGCGACACGGTCAAGCTCATCAACGGTATCAGCTTCAAGTCGCAGCGGGACTGGATCGTCGGTGAAGATACGTCCGAGAACGTCATTGTCTTGGGTTGGGGCGACACCGCCATGGTCAATAATGGGAGGGTTAGCATCGGGAAAACGAACGCCGCCGCTAATAACATGCTCATCATCGATGGCAAGCTGGTCGCCGATCAGGTGTATATCGGCACTTCCGAAAACGCCGGTAATATGCTGCAGATTGGCGAGTATGCCGATATCAGCAAGCTGGGCGCCATTTTCCTCAACGGTGGAAATGAACTTGTGATCGACCAAGCGTGGAACGAGAAGGTGGAGCTTTTCGACTTGCTCGGCGGGACGGAACTTTGGGCGTGGGACGGTGGAGCGTTTGTGCTGCTCGACAGTGGAAATTTCCTGAATTATGTGCGAGTGGATCACGGCGATGCGGATGGTTTGCCCTGCATGATTATTTCCCTCGTGGGGCAGAGCACCGAGCCCGTGAAGATCACTGACATGAGGGTGTCGGGCAATTTCGTGACGCTCGGAGGCGAGCTGTGGAGTGCGGTGGCGGACGAAATTCCGGACAAGTGGACAACTGGCGACCGCATTCGGAAGAGAGGCTATTACGCGATTTTCAGTGCACCCGAACTTTCCGAGGCGGCCGTTTGGACATTTACGCAGTATTCGGGCGATATCGGCTCGGACGGCACTTTTTCCGACACGTTCGATATGGAATCCGGAGCCGACGAGCGGTTCTACCGCGTAGCGACGAGCAACTTGCCCTTCGATGAAAACGGCGAGACGAAGGGTGCGCTGCATTACTCGTGGAACATTGGCGGCTATTACACGTTGCGAGCCTATGCCGGGCAGACGATGTTTCGCGTAAACCAGTTGGAGCAGACGGCGGCCAATGGCAACACTGTGGCAAGTCTTTTCCCTGGTGCGAGCTTGAGCGGTATATCCGTGACGATAAACGTTTACGACGGAGGGGTTGATCCCGTCGACCGAATGGTGAAAGGTGGCGAGGCAAATTGGGGATTATATGCAAACAGAAGGATAGCGCAGGGTCGACCATTCCATGTGATTTCCAGCGCGGACTATTCGCAGGTGATAGCTGGCGTGGTGAACTCTGGCTCCTACACGAGAGCCATTCCCAGCGGGACGACGACACCGTTTGCTTCGGTGCTCCCGCTTAGTTGCGTATCCAAAGACATAGGACTCAAGCTGGAGCGAAACGCGGTAATCGTGCTGAGACGTTCCGACGGCAACAACGATAAGTTCACGGTGGAAGGCTCGTTGCTCAATCCGAGTTGGGGGGCGAAAGGCGATCCGTTCATCAAAATGGGCGAGCACTTCGACCTTCTCTATCCAGCGAGCGGAAAGACGCTCGTCCAACAACTTTACATCGACATAAACGAAATGAGGAAGACCCTTTCCCACACTGCTACTGCGGATGTTGAAGGGGTGGAACTCAACTGCTATACACAATAGAACCCAAACAACTAAAACTTTACCGTCTCCGTGCCGAGTTCTCGGTACGGAGGCAAACCAAACCAACTATATAAAATGCATATGAAAAAAATAATAACCACGATAACTGCAGTAATCGCAATCCTTGTCCTCAGTGGATTAGCCCATTCGAGAGGAGCGAACGAGGAATATACCGTGAATATGGAACCCTTGGCTGGCAAGATGGGATTCTACTATTCCGACGGAGATACACTCGTGAGCGGCTTTGATTTCGAGCAAGGCTATGTCGCAACCTTCTGGTTCGGCGGTTTGGAAGGAGAAGGAAATTGGACGCTTGTCGGTGCTAGCGTCTTCGCCGATAGACTGGCTGTCGAGGTTTGGGGGTATGAGCAGGTGGAGGAGATAGAAAAACTGCAAGGACTGCTCAAATGGCAATCCGCGCCCGACAACATAGGCGACATAGTAAAGGGAGAAACATATGAATTCTGCATTAGAATCTTTCACTCTTCCGAACTGGCTGGAAAATTCCTGCCTGAGTATAACTACGGCGACGACATTGGCACGCTGGATAACAATTGGTCTAGAATCGACGTAGACCCCGACTCCATCAACAAGGCGTGGAATCTTGCGCTCAGCGACTGGAACAATGGTGGAGACTATGAAATCGGAGAATTTTTCTATACGATGAAAGCCGATAGTGGGTATATACCGGAAGTCTGGGATAGTAATACCTCGATCAATGGCTTTCCAAATATAAAAGCAGGTGAGATGGGTTCCGTGAAAGATGGTAAGCTCATTCTGGAAGCCTCTCGCATCCCCGATACCAATCCCGTTCCCGAGCCCTCCACTTGGTTGCTGCTGGGTGCGGGCGCAGCGTTCGTCCTCATTTTCCGACGTAGAAAATCGCCATCCAACTAAAAACACATTTCATACAACCACTCTAAACCACACAACATTAAATAATATGAAAAACATAATAGCCAAGGCACTTGGCCGTTTCGCAGCGGTCGTGCGTACTCACTTTGCGGCTTCGCTGGCCTCCGTGTTGGTGCTTTCCTATGCGGACGCATATGCGCAGATTCCCATCTCCAGTTGGACGGAGCTTGCCAAGATAGGTATCGAGCCGACTCATCCGCTGGACGGAAACTATATATTGATGAACAACTTGACAACTTCGGGCCCTGGTTCAAGTGGCTACGGTCTGCCCGAGGGCGGGTTCGATCCGACAACTGGTTGGACACCGATTGGAACAGCGGCGGGTGCGTTTACCGGAACATTTGACGGCTACGGCTTTGTGATTGATGGGATTTGGATGAATCTTAGCAATCCGCCGATGTGGAATGCTGGCTTGTTCGCGCAGTTGGGAAAAACTGGAAAAATTATAGACCTCGGTGTTGGCACCGCGCCTTCTGGCATAGTCGTTGCTAATACTGCTGACCTCCACGGTGGTATCATTGTTGGATATAGTGCTGGAAAAATCGAAAATTGCTACACTTGGGGTAGCATTGCCAACAGCGGAAGTTGGGGCACTGGCGGTATAGCCGGGCGCAACGACGGCACGATTGCAAGCTGTTACAACGAAGCAGATGTTTCGAGCACTGGTGGTCACGCTGGCGGTATTGCGGGTTGGAACAGTTGGGGTAGAGTTGGCGGCACCGTCAAAGACGTATACAATACGGGTAATGTAAGCGGTCATATCTATGTCGGCGGCATTGTGGGAGCTATGGGCTGGCCTACCCTCGGCGCAAACGACATAAATGAAACAGGTATAGTCGTAAACGCTTACAATACAGGTAATGTAAGCGCCACTCACGGTCAGGTCGGTGGTATTGTGGGAAGTCTCCGCGAAGCGTCCTCAATTGCAAACAGCTATAATTTTGGTGATTATGTGAACAATAGCAACGCCGATACAAATATTGGAAGAATTTCGGGAATGCCAGGGTATGCAGGGTCGCCTCTCATTACACTCAACCAAAACTTTGCACTTGCTACCACGACACTCAACGATCTAGAAATTACAACTGGCTTGCATGATAACAGAGATGGAGAGGACATCACAGCGGTAGAATCTCAATTGCAGGGTACATATGGCGGTTGGGATTTTGATGGGGTTTGGGAAATGGTTCAGGGATATGACTATCCTCAGCTGAGAGCGAGATCGAGAGCTGCGACTGTACCCATCGGTAGCTGGTATGACTTGGCGAAAATCGGCGTTCATCCGTATTTTCCGTCTAACGGCAACTACGTGCTGGTGAACAATCTCAACCCTACGGGTGAAGGATCAAGCGGTTACAACGATGTACACGATGCGACTACGGGCTGGACTCCGATTGCTGGCTTCACCGGAACGTTCGATGGCGGCGGCAATACGATCAGCGGTCTGTGGATCAACAGGGCTGGTATTCACACGCAGGGCTTGTTCGGACATGTCGCTGGCGGAAAGATTAGCAACCTCGGCGTGGTTTTGGTCGAGATTTCCGCAGGCGGCGGTGTTGGCGCACTTGCGGGAAGCATGAGTGACGAAACAACTATCGTGAATTGCTATTCTACCGGCAATGTTGCTGGAGCAAATAACCGCGTTGGCGGACTTGTGGGCGGCAGTCAAAACTCGAGCATCATCGGTTCTTACTCAACCGCCAATGTCGTTGAAAGTGGAAGCGGCTGGGATATCGGTGGACTTGTGGGATGGTCTACCGGTTCGACTGTAAGCGACTGCTATGCAACTGGCGATGTGACAGGTTTCACTAGGGTCGGCGGACTTGTGGGTAGCGGGAACGGTACGATAATCGACAGCTACGCGATAGGCGATGTGAGCTCGAGAGCTTTTTCCTGCGGCGGGCTTGTGGGGTATCTCAACGGAGCATCCGTAAGCAACTGCTTCGCGACTGGTGACGTGAGCGGAAAGCTTGCTACTGGCGGACTTGTAGGAAATTCCACGGCCTCGGAGATCACCGATTGCTATGCAATGGGTGATGTTGAGAGCCTCGACGAATATGTTGGCGGGCTTGTCGGGCTTGCAGGAAACGTCGAAAAGGCAGGAGGTATCGATTGCGACAATACAATAAGCAACTGCTACGCCACTGGCAGCGTTGCGGGCGGAAACTATGTCGGCGGTCTCGTGGGCGGCAACAATGTCGGCGATCCTGCTGGGAAAATTCTCGCGACCATCGCGGCCTGTTTTGCCTTGAATCCCAGCATCGTATGCGATGGTGAGGACTATGGTCGCATCGTCGGTTTGGATGCTATTCTCGACAACAACTACGCGCTGGAAACGATGCGCTTGAACGGAGCGATTGTGACCACCGGCACCGATAGCAACATAGATGGGAAAAATATTTCTTTCGAGAATGCCGTCGATGAAACCGCTCAGGCATACAAGGACAACGAGTGGGATTTTGACGGTACGTGGCTGCGTGATTTCACGGACATCACGATAGCTCTGGGCACCAACCTTCCGATTTTGAAGTCGATTGCGGATGTTGTTCAAGATCCGACGGCCAAAGTCCTCAGCGGCTCGGTGAGCATCAGCCCCGATGCGGCTTACATAGGCCAGACGTTGACAGCGAGCGTGACAGGCCAGCAGGGCGACGCGAAGCTCGTTTATACATGGTTCCAAGGCGCGACCCTAGTGCAAAGCGGTGCGAGCGACACGCTCGTTGCGACTGCCGTGGGAAGCTACATCGTGACAGTGTGGGCTAGCAACTATCATGGAAGTTTTTCTTCTTCGGAGGTCACGGTGACGGCTGCGGGCACGCTGCACATTACCAACAAGCAAGAGTGGATGGACTTCGTGAATAGCACATGGAGGGAGACAGACCGCATGGACTACGAAGGCTGGCTTGTCACGCTCGGAGCCAATATCGACCTCGCAGTCAACGCTGCCCCCGTGGGTGAGGTGAATGCTGTTTTTCTTTTCAAGGGTGTACTTGATGGTCGGGGCTACGCGGTCAAAAATTTCAAACGGGTAATGCTCCTCGACAGCGGCGACTCGCATAGCATAGGCGTATTCAAGCATTTGAGCGGCGCGGTCGTCAAAAGGCTCGGTATCGAGAACGTGTTCATCAACGCGGTGGCGGGCGTCGGCGGTTTAGTTGGAGATGCGTACGACACGCTCATCGAGGAGTGCTACGTGACGGGATTCGTCGGCGGAGTCTCCTTCGTCGGTGGTATGGTGGGCACTGCGTACGACGTCACAGTGAGGAATAGCTACACAACGTGCGACGTCTTTGCGCAGGGAACGAATTCGAACCATTATGCGTTTGGTGTCGGGATCATCGGATTCGGCTATGCGGGTGTTTCCATTGTCGAAAATTCTTACGCAACCGGCCACATGAACAGTGTCTATGCCCCTGGTGGATTGGTGGGAGGAGTGGAAGGTGTGGTGAGCGATAGCTATGCGTTGAACCCAGCCTTGAACGGTGGAAGTGCGACTCGCGTAGGAGGAGCGAGCAGCTATGCAAACAACTACGCCTACGCGGGCATGCTGGTGAACGATGCCACGGTGCCGGGCGGTACAGCTTCCAGTGCGCATGGTCAGGACATCTCTGGCGACGATGCCACGGACAGGAAGAACAACCATTACTCCGCGAAGACGAGATGGGACTTCACCAACGTGTGGGGATGGAGTACTGCTGCGGGAGTAGACCTCCCCATTCTCCAGGTCTTCGTCGGCAAGGTGGATCAAAACCCGATGCTGGACAAACCGCTAAGCACCGCCGTGCTCTCGGTTGTCTTTCTCGGTGCCGATCTTTCACCAAGGTATCTCAATATCACCTACAGCGTGAACGACGGTGCGACCGAGACGAAACCCGTCAACGGCTTTTACCAACAGGCCTACAACGTCGCGACCCCTAGTATCGGTTCGAAGGTCACGATGACTGTGCCCAAGTTTCTCAATGGCAAAACTCTTGAGGGCGACAGGACTCGAGAGCATATATTGGCCAGTGCCTATGACCGCTTGAATATTACCTATGCAGTGGATGGCAGGACGCTGGATGTGAAGTTTGCTGAAACCATCGCGGATGGCGAGATGACGTGGGAGGACATCTTCGACCTAATCGAGGACAATCTCGACGAGCTGGGCATCCCCAAGGATATCTGGGACGACCTTGCCGACTCGGAGAAGGACGACATCGCCAAGCGGGTGAAAGTTGGCGGCTTGAACCACTGGCTCATCAAGAACGAGCTTGCGCCCCAAGGCATCGCCAGCTGGACGCAATTGGCCAGCATCGGCACACGAGGCTTCCCTATGAATGCCAACTACAAATTGACGAATAACCTGAGCGAATTGGACATCGACTACGATACGGTCGCGGGTGGTTTCCATCCGACCGAGGGCTGGAATCCGATTGGGAAAGAAGTGGTTCCGTTCAGAGGGAAGTTCGATGGCGACGGCAAAATCATCAGCGGGCTGTGGATTACAAGAAGCGCTCTCCATCAAGGTCTGTTTGGATATGCTGTCAATGCGGAGATCCGCAACCTCGGTGTGATTGTCGACGAGGACGGCATTTCAGGAACATCGCAAATCGCAGGAATTGCGGCGCATATGCGATTCGGCAAGATAACAAACTGCTATGCCACTGGTACATTCACAGGGACAGCAATACCCTCAAGAATCGGTGGAATCGTGGGATACTCGCAAGCGACAGACATTAGCGGTTGTCACGCAGACGTTGACATTACTGGAACGGGTGAACTGGGTGGAATAGCGGGTTGTCTGGACTCGGGAACCATCGTTGATTGCTATGCAACGGGTGAAATTGTTATTTCTACCAATGGAAATGCTGGTGGCATTGCAGGACGTGTTTACAGTTACAATTTCGGTGCCGCCCCATCCATCATCACAAACTGCTATGCAATCGTCGATATCAATGGCAGTGCCACGGTTTCTCAGAGCGGCGGCCTTGTTGGAAATGCGCAAGGTGCTACCATTAGCAATTGCTTCGCGGCTGGTAACGTGACAGGAGGTGGCATTATTGGCGGCCTCGTAGGCTGGCTCAGCCATTACGAAAATACGATCATCAACTGCTATGCAACGGGGACGGTTACCGAAATTGGCAATTACGGCAGAACTGGAGGACTTGTAGGTTGGGTTGGCAGCATGACGACGTTTACGAACTGCTATGCGGTCGGCTTGGTGGCAGGAACTCAAAACCTTGGTGGAATCGTGGGCGCAATTGCGAGCGGCTCCACCGTGACCTTCGACAATTGTTACTACGACAAATTCGCAACGAGCATGGGCGATGCAGCGGTGGACGACGCACCCGTTGAGGGCATCACTGGGCTCGATACTAACGCGATGGATACCGTTGCGTTTGCGAGCATCCTGAACGGTGGCGGTTCGGCGTTTGTCGGACGTGCGAAGGATCTGGATGGTACATACTATCCGCAATTAGCCGTTTTCGCGCCGACGACGGCGGGAACATTGTCCGAACCAGATGGCGATTGGACGATTCAAAACGTCCATTCGCTGCAGAGCGTTTTCATACCCGATCCGCGTGGAAGAGCAATCGGCAGTTGGACGGAATTGGCGAAGATCGGCGTTCATCCCATATATCCGTTGGACGGCACCTATTATCTCACCGAGGATTTGACGGAGTCCATGGACGACTACAATACGGTCGCGGGCGGTTTCGACAATGCAGGCTGGATTCCGCTTGGCAACGCCACGGCCGGATTTGCCGGAACGTTTGACGGAAACGGCAAGTCCATAAGCGGTCTGGTGATCAATAGACCAGGCGAAGACTATCAAGGACTGTTCGGGTATTTGGACGAAGGCGTGATCAAAGACCTGACCATAGCAAGCGGCGATGTTATTGGTAGAAATTATGTAGGTGCAGTGGTGGGCTACAACCATTACGGCCAGATCATCAATTGTGAAAACAATGCCAATGTGAAAGGTTATATTGCGACAAGCCAGTCGAGCTTACCCGCGAAGCTCGTTGAGACATTCATGATGCGCGTGAGTTCGATGACGGTGGAAAGCGGAGAAGGGCTGCATTACACAAACGACCCCGCCAAATTGCAGAAAAATCCCGACGGTACGCCTTACGTGAGAGAGCAATACAACTACAGGGGCGCGAATCCTGACAACTGGATACAGTTCGGTCAGGTTTCAGCGAACGATCCGACTCCAGTAATGTGGAGAGTCATTTCACTTTCGAGCGACGGAATCAGGCTCATCTATGAAGGCGCAAAAACGGCTAATGGTACTCGCCCGATTGAAGACGGCGGTATCAGATCGTTTCCTGGTTGGGAGGATTATCCGAATTATACTTACTTGAATGCGTCAGGCGTACCAGTGACGGTTGAAAATGTGCTTGGCGTGCATTGGAACAAGCGAACCCCCGAGGATAGAGTTTCAACCGTTCCCACAGAAACTACGCGCATACCTGTCACCATGTGGGAAAATTCAGATTTGTATGAATTCCTCAAAGGTTGGATTGCAGGCGACGCAAGCCTAGATGGAATCACCGTAAGCAGTAACAGCATGAAGCCCGTTCATTGGCCAGTTGCTTCACTTAAGAATCACTCTCGTCTTGCTAGCGATCCATTGGGAGCTCATCCGGCGAGTACAATTGAACTTCTTTTAGCTGAAGAACGTGTGGACTTTTTGGGCGGTTCCATTGTCGGTGTTGGCGGGGTGATCCCCGGCTTGACATCGGATAAAGTTGCCATCAGCTTGATCACTCCCAGCCAATACGTTTTGGCAAGCTTGAAAGAATCCGTGCTCGGAACTGCAACAGAGCTTGGAAGAACTGGAGTCGATAGTATCGGCGGAGAAAACTTCCTGAGCAGATTTGACCTTACTGCCGGGTACCAAACACGGACAGCCAACTTGTTTAATGGCAACACGGTGGTCTGGCATATCGGCGGTCAAAACGGCAATGTGACGACTACGACGTTCAGTCTTCTTAATGCCATGACGATCCGCCCCGTTATCAACCTTAGTGAGCAAGTCTTGTATGTGAGCGGTTGGGGCACGTTGGACGATCCGTATGTGATTGCCGACCCCGTGATGCCATACGAAGCATACGGAGCAGTGGGCGGAATCGCTGGGTACAACAGCGGGCTGGTTGAGGGTTGTAGCAATCACGGAGCCATAGTCGGCAGCTTCCCGATCGGCGGCTTGGTCGGGTTGAACAAAGGTACCGTTGTAGACGGTTACAACGGCGGTTCGGTGACTTCGGAATTCACCTTCGAGGGCGACGCTGCGGATGCATTTGAACTCATAGGAATCGGCGGCATCGTTGGCATCAATCTACCGCCGGGAGTGGTGGAAAACTGCAAAAACGACGGTGTCGTTACAGGCGATATTCGAGTCGGCGGTATCGTTGGTGGAAACGTAGGCTTTGGCAGCAGGGTGCGAAACAACGTGAACACGGGCGACCTTAATGGCAGAATCGGTTTGACCGACGACATGATAGGCGAGATTATCACGCCCTATCCCGACATTCGAGGCAAAGTTAGCGGTGCGGAAGTGGACAGCGTGTCCTATCGCGCCAACGGCGGAGAAGTGCAAACGGTGCTCGTGAGAGGCGACGGTATGTACATCATCAGCGATATCTATAAAGGCGACCTCGTGGAAATCTTCCCGCAGGCTGTGGGTGGCATGGTTGTCACGCCAAGCAGTTACACCGTGACGATGGGAAGGTCAGCCGTCAGAGACAAGGATTTCTTCTATGCGCCAGTGGCTCTGGGCAGCATCAAAATCAGCGGCAAGCTCACCAAGGACACTACCGAGCCAGCCGCCTTCGTGCAAGTGTACGTGACGAGCAGCAGCACGTTGCCTTTCAACGGTAGATCGGTTCTCACCGATGCCGATGGCAATTACGTGATCGAAGGCTTGGCGAAAACTTCCCACCTCGTCACTTTCGAACGCTTGCCCGGCTACATCACGCCAGCGAGCCAGCACCTTACCTCGGCATTTACTCAAACGGACTACACGATTCCGATATTGAACTACGCCGCCGTTACGGATGGC
>Ga0123353_10014351_pt1 | contig 11411 bp, 9 predicted proteins | sample TergutLab28metaG_3_FD_92763 | JGI IMG/M metagenome (GOLD analysis project Ga0123353, IMG submission 92763) | Labiotermes labralis P3 segment gut microbial communities from Petit-Saut dam, French Guiana - Lab288 P3 | ecosystem: Host-associated > Arthropoda: Insects > Digestive system > Gut ... | reverse complement strand
GGCCAAGTCGTGAATCTTCAAAGGTTTTTACGAAAACAGTTTGACTTTTCTGGGGCTTTTCTGATAAATCTAAAACTTTCCCGATGAAAATGAGAAAATAAGCAAAAATCGTGCGGCAACCGGATGAAGGTGTGTCACCCAATTGCTCCGTAACCGACACCGTTTTGATTTATTTCTGATTTATTGCGATGGAACAGCATTTCTTTTTGGCAAAATGAAAAAGATTTAACGGTCTCAAGATCAACAGTCAAGCCGGATTATGATTGTGTCGAACTTACTGAAAAATCCTTATATTGTCATAAAAGGGTTGTTGCCAGTTTTATGTAATGATCGGTTTTCATTGGGACCCACTATGATTCGTGCAGTAACACTATTCTCATTGATTTTTACTCTGATTTCATCTTCGTTTTTAATGGGTTCAGACGCGAAAGACGAATTGTACTACGAACGACTTGAGGCGGCACTAAGAGGTGTTGTTCTTATCGAGGGAAACAAGATTGGCGAGAGCACCTACTCCAATTCACGAGAACTTGGGAATGCGTTCACAGGAATGGGAACAGGAATCATCGTCGACCCCAAAGGGTATATCATTACAAACCAACATGTCGTCGAAGGACTTCAAAAAATTATTGTAACGACATATAATGGAAAACGATATTCCGGAGTCTATCTTGACCGGGACTCCGAGACGGATATTGCACTGATCAAAATCAATCCCCAGGAAACACTTTATGCAATCCCGATTGGTGAATCCAAAACCGTTCGACTGACGGAACGGGTTCTTGCTATCGGTAATCCTGTGGGTTACGGTTTTTCACTCACAGATGGAATCATCAGTTTTTTGGGACGGGAAATCAAGGCGTCCGAGAAACTGAGTTATCACAACATGATTCAAACAAGTGCGTTGATCAATCCAGGAAATTCAGGCGGTCCGCTCTTGAATCAGGCGGGCGAGGTGATTGCCATTAACGTCGCCATACATTCGGGAGCCCAAGGAATTGCGTTTGCCATGCCGATTGACGACGTGATGGAGATTGCCGCTCGTTTAATCAATAAGCAGACCAGTCAGTTCTGTTACCATGGAATTCGTCTTCAAAAATCCGCGGAAGGAAACCTCTCATCGGTGATTGTCGAATCCGTTGACCCCGGTAGTCCTGCAGAAAACGCCGGAATCAATCCGGGAGACATGATTATCGCCGCTGATGGTGTTTCCGTGTATCGTGAAATCGATTTTCAAAGAAGATTTCTTGAAAAAAAGGCAAACGAAACGATGGAAATCACCGTGAGACGTCCTAATGAAAGTGTCTCGCTGGCCATGATGCTTCGAGCTCCCGGCAGCAACCGTTTTACAACGACAGCGGCACGTCCGGTTCAAAATAATACCCAAAATAACCGTGGAACGACTCCAACACAAAGAGGAAACACCAATGTGGGCGCCACAATTCCGGCGGTACCGACTCCACAAATGAATTCCGGGGAAAAAACACGTGAGGCCGTTATTTGGGAGGTCTTCGGAATTCAGGTCCAGGTCATGCCAGCCGAGATACTCAAAAACTATGACGAAACGATTTACGAGAGTTATCCGGAAGGTGCCGTCCGAATCGTTTCCATCAAGACGGACTGTGTTTTCTACAAAAATGGGCTTCGGGAAGGGGACTTACTCACCGGCATCATTGTCGGGGAAACGGACGATCTCCGGTGGAGTATTGCCTCGATCGCAAATCTTAATTACGCCGCCCAGCATTGGGACCCCCGGACGTTGGGAACCAACGAGGCGGAACTTCATATCTTTCGGAACAAGCAACTCAACCTTCCGAAAGTTCCGATTTCCGTCAACACGACTGCCGGCGCGACCCCACCACAACGTTCTCGACGGTAATCCCTTGGTTACCGAGTAGGATTCAGAAAATCAACATGGCGTCGCCGTAGCTGAAAAATCGGTATTTTTCCTGAATCGCCTCATGATAGGCTCTTTTCAGGAGTTCGTCGCCGCCGAATGTTCTCACGAGAATCAACAGGGTTGAGAGCGGAAGATGAAAGTTCGTCATCATGGCATCGGTGACACGAAATTTGTATCCCGGCTTGATAAATAAACGCGTCTGTCCTGTAAACGGTTGAAGTTGTCCGGATTCGAGAGATGCCGATTCGAGGACACGGACGGATGTCGTTCCAACGGCAATGACACGACCTCCGGATTCATGACGTCGAAGAATTCTGGCCACGGCTTTTTCGCTGATGTCGATCCACTCTTCGTGCATCTGGTGGTCTTCAAGTTTTTCGACGGAAATCGGTCGAAATGTTCCCGCCCCGACATGCAGGATCACCGGAACAAGATCGACGCCCATTTCTTGAATCCGTTGCAAGAGTTGCGGCGTGAAATGCAGACCGGCTGTCGGCGCGGCAACCGCCCCCGGTTGGGAAGCATAAACCGTTTGATAATATTCCTTGTCGGAAGGAATCATTCGTCCGTTCCGGATATAAGGAGGAATTGGCACCCAACCGACACGCTGAAGCAGTTCAAAGGCGTCCCCTTTTTCAAGCGGCCTGACAACCCAATTTCCTTGGTCGAGCTTTGTCACCATTTCCAGGGGGAACCCGACACGTCCCTCGGGAGTCTGCAGATCGATTTTTTCGCCCGGCTGAAGCTTTCCACGGGTTTTGCACATGATTTTCCAGAATCCGTGCTCGTCGAAACTGAGAAAAAGCCCCTCCCAACTTCCCCCTGTACTCGCCCGACGTCCGATCAGCCTCGCGGGAATCACCTTGGTGTTGTTGAGCACCAGACAGTCTTCGGGCCTTAAAAACTGATGAATATCCCGAACGTGAAAATGCTGAATCGACTGTTCCGCGCGATTCACGACCATTAGCCTGGCATCTGCCCGATGTCGTAACGGAGACTGGGCAATCAACTCATGCGGAAGGTCAAAATCATAAACCGCAAGTTCACTTGAAAAAGATTTCATGAAACACGAAACGGAGTTGAGGGACAATCGTGCAAACAATAACAACGTCCGGTCGGTCAGCCGTTGACCACATTGATCGGTTTTCCGGCAAGGAACGCTTGAAGATTGGCGGCCACTTGCGTCATCAAACGCATTCGGGCTTCCACGGTTCCCCAGGCACTGTGAGGGGTGATGTAACAGTTCGAGGCCGTCAGCAACGGATTCCCCATATGAGGCGGCTCTTGCGAAAGGACATCAAGTCCGGCGCCGGCAATTTTGCCGGAATTGAGCGCCTCGGCGAGAGCCTCTTCGTCAATAAGCGGTCCCCGGGCGGTGTTGATCAGAAACGCCGTTGGTTTCATCATGGCGAACTGCTCTTTTCCAAGAAATTTTCCATTGGAATCGGTCAACGGACAATGAACCGAAATCACGTCGCTCTCTTTCAGCACCGTCTCAAGATCGACGAAGAGAATTTCCTCGTTCATCGGGCCGAACGATTCCCGTTTGCAGGGATTTTGCAATGTTCCCGTGCTTTCCTTGCCGCTTGGCATAAAAACCGTATAAGCAAGGAGTTTCATCCCAAATGCCTGGGCAAATTTCGCCGCCGCTTGGCCGATTTCACCGAATCCGATGATTCCGAACGTCTTGCCATGAAGCTCGACCATCGGCGTCAACCGGTAACAGAAATCGCTGCATCGGCTCCAGTCGCCGTCGGCAACCGAGTTGACGTGGGCCGTCAAATGAAAGGAAAGGTTCAACAAATGAGCCATCGCGAGCTGGGCGACAGAGTTCGTGCCATAACTCGGAACATTCGTGACCGTGATTCCCAGTTCCTTGGCCGCAACAACGTCCACGACATTGATTCCCGTTGCCTGAATGCCGATGTATTTGAGTTCCGGCATCCGTTCAAGCGTGTCCCGGTGAAGCACCGTTTTGTTGGTGAAAACGGCAAACGCATCTTTTGCCCGAATCGGAATTTCTTCTTTCGGTGTCGAAGAATAGACAACCAGTTCACCGATTGAAGCGAGTTCATCCCATTCCAAATCCCCGGGATTCAGAGCAAGACCGTCAAGAACGACAAGTTTGATTTTTTGTGAGGTCATGAAAAAAGCAAAGTATTGTGATGGCGAGAAAAAATGAACCATGCTTCGAACGCTGCCTGTTGCGCCGACATGAAAAACAACCACAAAACGGGGCTGTTCTGTATGTCGGCGAGACAGGCGATTCACCGAAAAGGCTTATTTTTTATTTCCAGCCCGATAAAAAAAGGTAAACGTTGAAAAACATCATGGAAAAACAAAACAGGCAGTTTGTCGATAATCTTAACCAATTCACAGACTCCGTCAAGGATCAGGCCCATCAGTTCCCGCTCAAGGGAAATCTCCCTTTTCTGCAGCTCCATTCCGTGATCCACGGCACTTCGGAGGAGATGAAGAATCGGTTCCAGCAAACGTTCGGCGGTGCCTTGTCGATGAGAACATTCTCACCTTCAATATTCAAGTTGATTCTTTTTATCTGACAACAGCCCTAATAGTAAAAGGAATAAACGGACTGCAAAAAATAAGGGGAATGATCCGATTTTTTCCGCTTTTCTGATTTTGCCGAAAAAATGAATAAAACGGGGTAGTTTTTTGATCCAATTGCCGAATAATGAAAAGTGAGTCTCCCTCAAGAAACACGGTAAATATTTCCTATAGGTACTATTCGTATTTTCGAAGATTTATGTGCATTTTTTCAGTTTAGACCGGTCTGCAACCATGAAAAACCATGTAATTTTGATTGTTGTTTCTTTTTTTGTCTCGCTTGTTTCTCTGGAACCCGTTTTTGCCGAAAATTGGGCCGAAGAAATGTTTACGGAACGGCGTCATGATTTTGGGACAGTCGCGATTGGTGCGGAGGCAATTTACCGATTTCAATTTAAGAACATTTGGAAAGAAGACGTTCATGTCGCTGATATCCGTTCGTCTTGTGGTTGTACGATTGTTTCCGTGACGAAAAACTGGCTGAAAACTGATGAAATATCAGAAGTTGTCGCCAAGCTGAACACCTCCGGACAGTTTGAAAAGGACAAGTCTGCAACGATCACCGTGGTGTTCGACAAACCTTATGTCCAGGAAGCCCAGCTCCAGGTCACCTCTTATATTCGTCCCGATGTTGTTTTGAATCCGGGTGTTATCGAATTTGGTTCGGTCGGAGAAGGCAAAAGTGTGACAAAACAATTGCAGCTCCAGTATGCCGGTCGTCCTGATTGGAAACTCGTGGGAATCGAAACAAGCAGTCCGAATATCAATGTGGAAGCAAAATTGAATGAGAACGGACGGGGACGTATCGCCTACAATATTTTTGTGACACTTAATGAAGGGACACCTTCCGGATATGTTCAGGACATGATTCGGTTTGTCACCAACGATCCCAATCCCGAAGCATCATCCATTATGCTGCCGGTTCACGGTTATGTCACGGCCCCGTTGGTGGCGCGACCATCGTCGGTGATGATCGGTAATCTTGAGCCGGGGAAATCCGTCACTAAAAATATCGTCATTCGGGGAGATTCTCCGTTTCGGGTGACGAAAGTTTCCTCTTCCGACACTCGATTTCGATTCTCGACGTCATCTCAGGAAAACCGAATTCAGGTCATTCCCGTGACTTTTACGGCCAATGATAATCTCGGTGAAGTGGATGCGATACTGACCGTCCAAACCAACATGTCGAACCAACCACCGGTTAAAATCATCGTTCAAGGGGACGTTTTCGATCCCATGGAAGTGGACTATGATTCGGGACAAATCATTCCCGGACAGCAAATGTTGCCGAAAAATCGTGACATGGAGATCACGACAAATCAACATGAAGAAAACCCGCCGCCATCGTTATCCTCTTCCTTATCTTCACAATCTTCACGGTTTTCTCAATCTTCACAGTCTTCACCATCCTCGACGTCCTCCTCTCCTACTCTCAGAACAATTCAGACACCCTTTGAAGAAGATAATCATGAATCCAATCGTTCTTTGAACCTTGAGACGACTCCAAAACAGGATGAGCAACTCCAGATTGTGAATACCCCTCATCTTCCTGAACGTGATCTTGAAAAAACGTCCCCCGTTGTTCGCAAAGAGAAAAATTCGAGCGGCAAAACGTTGCCGTTACCACCGGATTCACGAACAACTTCAAATGATCCGAAAATGATTTCGACGACTCCGACGGATTCAAAATCACCACCAAGTCCACAAACAACACCAGGTGAAACGATGGAAAAATTCGTGACCGATTTGCCTTCAGAACCGGTGACGTCGCATTTTGAGTCGAATTCCGAGCCGAATTTTGAGCCGAATGATGTTCCGTCCATGACCACATCGACAGAAATTTCTCAAAAGCCGGCCACTCTGAAACAACCTTTGGGCGACACGGTTCCCGAATTTCGTCCCGAGGAAAATATTCCGCCTCCGGTCAAAGCCCCGCTGCCGATCGTTGAAACAACTCAACCTGTCGAAGCAACTCAACCCGTCGATACAACTCAACCTACAGCAGAATTTCTGGAACTTTTCTCAGAATCCAAAAAAGATTCTTTAAACCAAAAACTGGAAATCCAAAAACCGGACCCCCTGAAATTGCAGGACACTCAATTGCAGGACACTCCAAAGACGGTTGTCGCCGACAATATTTTTCAGGAAATCGCTTCTACCGAAGAAACAGTGAAAACGGTCACCCCTTCCCACTCACCGTTGAAATTTACGACACCGGTCATTACTCAAAAAACGGAACGGAAAGAGGAACCTGCCACGGAAAAAGAGCCACAAATTTTTGTGGAAATATCTTCTCTTTCCAAAGAGAAGGAATCACGATCAAACACCTTTTTGCCACCTGTTCCTGGAATGCTCCATTCCCAGTCGGTGTCCCCTCCGCTTGATCCTGTCGGGTCATATCCGATTGCTTCCGAGCTGTCATTGCCGACACTTGATTTGATTGAAAAAAAATCATCCATCACGGCGACGAAACAGGCGGAAATTGCCGCCGTTCAGAAAAAATCAACATCGTCAATCCCGTTATTATCCTTTAATAATGGCAATAACGAGTTGGAATCGCCTCGCATTGATTTTTTGGATGTTAATGATTTCCAAACGACCGGGCAAAATTCTGAATGGGGCAAAAAACAAGAATCGGGCATGTTTGACGAAAAATTTCCTGTCAGACTGGACTCGGAATTCGATGATTTGTTGCCGGGGTTTGCCACGACGGTGCCGACAAACACGAAAATCAAAGATTATGACATGATGATCGACCCGGACAAGCCGGCGCCGATTTTATCCGGGAAAAACTCTTCAACACAGATGACCAAAAAACTGGAACTCCTTGATATTCCGGAATTTCCGCTTTCCACAGTTGCCCGGCACAATACTACGGCATCGGGATCATCAACGCCACAATCCCGACCACCCGTGAACGGAGTTCCTCCTCAAAAAAACACAAATACCGGAAATACCGGCGGACTCATTATGCCGGGAGCCATTCCTGTTCAAACGCCTCCTTCTTCCCAAGGACGTTCGGGGACCTCCATTGTTCCACCACCACCGCCTCGAATCAAATAGGTTATAGGGTCATTCTGCGGTCACAGATCGCAGCTTGCGCGATGTCTTGGTTGCATGTCAGACTCTGAATAATCTGATAAAATGAAAGGGTAAAAATCAAAACATTTCCCCCATGAATATCCTTACCCTGACAACTTCTCCATTTTACGGTGGTCCGGAACGACAGATGATTGGGCTTGCAGAAACCCTGACAGAAGTCGCGCCGGAAATTCATCATTACCTTTCTTCGTTTCCGGAGAAGGGAGCCGCTCGACCTTTTCTGGAAAAAGCTGCGGAAAAAGGGCTGGAAACCATAAAATTGACATGGGACTTTCCTCATTTGGTGCGGGCAACAATGGAAGTGAGAAAAGTATTACGGGAAAGAAAAATCGACCTTGTGTTGGCCAACGGACACAAAGCCCGATGTATCAGTTGGTTGGCGACACGTTTTTCTCCTGTGAAAGTGATCGGTGTTTCTCGTGGTTGGACTGACGAAAACTTGAAAATGAGGTGTTACAATCAATTTGACAAATGGCTTCACAAACGGATGACTCATATTATTGCCGTGTCAGAAGGTCAGGCAGAAAAAATACGAAGACTGGGGATTCCTGAGAATCGTGTTACCGTGATCAGAAACGCGATTCGGGCGGACCGTTTTGAAAAACCTCTTGATTTTCGGTTTCGTGAAAAGCTCGAAGCGATGTTTCCAGAAAAACCGACCTGCATTTTGGGGGCGGCAGGGCGATTGAGTCCCGAAAAAGGGTTTGACCTGCTTTTGGACGCGGTTCATCTCTTGAAAACACGAGGTTTTTCCGTCGGACTTGTTCTTTTTGGTGACGGTTTTCTCCGAAATGCCCTTGAAACAAAAATCGACGCCCTCCAAATCCATGATTTTGCCAAACTTCCGGGATTTACGGCAGATTTGGATGATTTTTTGCCTTGCTTTGATATTTTTGTACAGTCTTCACATAGCGAAGGGTTGCCGAATGTCCTCCTGGAAGCAATGGCGGCTCAAACGATTGTTGTCGCAACAAACGTCGGAGGGACCTCAGAAGTGGTGGTTCATGACGTCACAGGAATCATTGTCCCTCCGAATGATTCCGAACAACTGGCCCAAGGAATCCAAACCTTGCTCAATGATTCCGATAAAATGCAAAAAATGAAACAATTAGGAAAAGAGCGGATACAAAATCTTTTCACATTTTCCCAGCAGACGGAACAGTATTTGCGTGTTTTTCAAAAAATTGTACCACAATCGAAAGATAAAGCGACGAGCTTTTCATGAAATTTGGAACTCTTTGGGTTTTTTGCCCTTCTAACATATTGTGAATCAGCAGGTTTTGGCGTGAACGATGATTTCCTGATAGACCGGACAATTCAGGGTGACCAAGAGGCTTATGGTCAACTTGTGTCAAAATATCAGGACAGATTATTCAAAACGATGACACATGTTGTTGGGAGTTCTGAAGATGCGTATGACGTGATTCAGGAAGCCTTTCTCCAGGCGTATCTTCGTTTGGAGACCTTTCGCAAAACAAGTCGCTTTTACACCTGGTTGTACAGAATCGCCTTTAATGTGGCGATGGGAATCAAACGGAAACAAAAACCCGTTTCGTTTTTTAGCCAAGTTTCAGAAATCAACAGTTGTGATTATGACAGTCGTCAACGGCGTCCCGATGAGTTGATGACGTCGGCAGAAAACATTGAATTGGTGCAAAAATCGATAGCACTTCTTGATACTGATTTTCGCTCCGTTATTATATTGCGTGAAATGGAAGACCTCTCTTATGAAGAAATCAGTGAAATCCTTGACATTCCCCTTGGAACAGTTCGAAGCCGCCTGCATCGGGCACGTAGTATACTTAAGGAAATCCTGTTGAGAAAAATCCTTTGAAAACGCTATAGAAATCAATTTTTTTACTCCGATATTCCCGTTTTTATGACCTTGCCTCTTGAACAACTTGTTGCTGAGTATCTTGATCATAAGCTTACCGCGAAGGAAGAAGCTCAAGTGAAAGTTCTTTTGCAAGAGAACATTCAGGCAAAAGAAATTCATGACGAAATTCTTGCGTTACGTCGTGCCATCCGCTCTCTTCCCGAGCCGCAACTTCCTCATCAGTTTCAGGACGATCTTCTGAAAAACATTGCAGCAAACTCTCCAAAAATAGCAGAAAAGCGGTCGGTAATTCAACCGGAACGATTTTCTTGGAAAAAACGTTTGTCGAATCCCCGTCTCTGGCTCTATCCGACAGTCGTTTTATTGGTGGCGTTTGTTTTATCCACAGTGGAACGCTGGGGACAAATCCTGCATCATTCTGAGAAAATTGCAACAAACTTCAAACACGATTCCGGGGTCAATAATTCCGGAGTCTTGGAAACAGATTCTCCCTTTGTTCCACCTATGTCCGAAGGTTCCGACGTACCGAAAACAGAGAAAAACGAACGATTTTCACAGAATTCAACACTCGTCATTTCGTGTCAATTTTCCGAGGAAGCCCTCAAACAAAAATACATGCACCGTATTCTTGCGGAAAATGACATCTCTTCGGTTGTCAAAACAAATGGAATCACTTCCGACGTGACCTACGAAATGGAAGTTACCCCGATTCAATTGGTCACACTTCTTGATCTCATGCGTGCCGACGAAGATTCCGTTGTGGAACTGAGCATTCCTTCAACGCTTTCGGCACTATTTGAACGTTCGCCGACGGCCTCCTCCTCCTTGTTTGAAGCGTCTGAAATGATCAAGGTTCGATTTGTTATCAAAAATGCACAGTAAATCAACGACGTCACAATAACAAAGTCAACAACCTCGGATTATGCTTTTTTCACGTTTTAGAACTATTTTGTGAAAACCAATTCCGATGATTTCGCGGTGTGCCAATTCGGCACCAGTTTGTGGCTGACACGACTGGGAAGTCTTGGAATGAGTGCTCGAACCATCCTTGCCGTCCGAAGCTCCTCTTTGTCACCCCCTGTTTCCAAAAGTTTAACAAACCGCTCGGCCTCTTCCTTGAGCGTCAGGAAGCGACAGATGCGGAGAAAACGCCCCAGATAACGGACCGCCTCAAGAACGGTGATGGAACGAATCTCTTTTCTTCCAAGATAAACACCATATTCATCATACATCTGCCGGTGCAAATTGATCACATTGCTTTCTTCAAGCAGATGATCGGAAATCGTGTCTCCTGTTCGCCGTTCTTCTTCGTAAGCCAATGCGATGACTCCGTGACCGTCTAACCATTTGACATCACAGTCAGGATAACCAATCCGTACATAAATTCCTTCAAGATCTCTACTTATGATCATAGCATCCTCCTTTCACAATCGAAAGACTGTTGTCATTAAGGATAATCAAACCCAAAACACACAATATACTCAAAAGTAGCAAAACTGTGGAGATAATTACAACAATTGCGGCATAACACCGAGTAAAATTGAGCTAAGAAAATAAATTTCTTTGAAGAAACACTGCTTCCTCCTTAGATTGTAATGTCACTGCCGATGCGTGTAAAGCGAAATGGACGAAAAAATGAAAAATAATGTCTTTTTTTTCCCGGCCACGACTGATTCGATAAAAACCCTTTTGGACGTTTGGAAAAAATCTCAGGCCGTTGCAAAAAAAGAAAATCTCTGTATGATTACCGCAAATTTTAGTTGAACTAAACTTTTGCAAAATTGGCAATAATTATTCTCTTCCGTTTTCGGGGCGTAGCTCAGCCTGGCAAGAGCGCCTGCTTTGGGAGCAGGAGGCCGGAGGTTCAAATCCTCTCGCCCCGATTTTCTTAAGTCCAATAGTTGAAGGTATTTAGGTCCTATCCGTCGGGTGGTCTGGCGTGCAGCGAAATGTCGTTTTTGTGTGTAGTACACACTTTAACATTGTTTTTTGCACGAAAAGGAGCAT
>Ga0123353_10014350_pt1 | contig 11411 bp, 6 predicted proteins | sample TergutLab28metaG_3_FD_92763 | JGI IMG/M metagenome (GOLD analysis project Ga0123353, IMG submission 92763) | Labiotermes labralis P3 segment gut microbial communities from Petit-Saut dam, French Guiana - Lab288 P3 | ecosystem: Host-associated > Arthropoda: Insects > Digestive system > Gut ... | reverse complement strand
CACCAAATCATCATTCACCAAAGATGGACGCCCACTTCGCGCCTCATCATGCACGTTCTCTCGTACTTCATTGAACATCCGAACCCATTTCCTAACCGTGCCATCACTCATCGCATTGTCACCATACACTTGACAGATCTGGCGATGAATCTCACTTGGTAGCACATTCCTAGCCTTCAAAAAACGAATTACAGACCGTATTTCACAGTCGGCGGCTCCTTCAATTGTCTTAAACATGTTTAACGCACGGGAACAAACATAAACATAACACGAATTTCACGAAATGGCGTCTGTGGCTTCTCAATTGATAGAGGAAGTCACTACACATGCGCAAAGTGACAGTCTCGAGGATGCGCGAGAGATATGCCCAGACGATAGTTACTTTCCGAATAATCTACGTTGAATTACATAAAGCATGCGCCACGCGTCAGTTTACAAGGGTAAGTCACACACTAATCCTCCCTATTTTACTTCTGTGAAACAAACTGTGGTAGCAAGTGTAAACGTTGCCACATCTTCGTGCCTCTTTCCATTGCTAGGCGGAAGGCATCTTGCCAGTGCGGAATATACAGCGCCAGCGTAGTGGCAGTTGGGGTATGTCGCCTGTATCCAACCAAGACGTAACAGAAAAACTGCGCGCTGGTATGCGATTCCAGTGGCCTCAAAACACGTAACCCGTGAACACCCAAAATCAGATTGGAACCGTGTATAATGCAGATGTGATATCTGTCCTAAAAGCGAGGAAATGACGCGGTGACCTTGTAAATTGCCGGGTGTTTGTCTTGGAAGAACACAGAAGTGGCCGTCATTACACATAAAACCCCACACAATACGGAGAGGGCAGGGATCTCCTACGCGCGGCGAAGGACATCGAATACAATCTATTGTTGAAAGGTCCAGAAATGCCGAGGTTTTTCAGCAGCAAATGACCACGTATCACCGAGGAAATAGCACACAGGAAGACGGTAACTGTCAAAAAATGTACCTTAACAGAAAAATTTAGGTGCCCGCGAATAGAAGATCAAATTTAATTTTTGAAGACTGGCTGAAGCAAGCAGTACAGAGGCTGGAAAGAAAGCAAGAACTGGACTATACATAGGATCGGTAGGCTATCATTAACTCAGATGAGACAAGGATATCTCACAACATTATAAGCAGTACAGAAACAGCTGTAGTCATTAGCAGTTTAGTGATTGTGCACGGGCAAACTCCTGGTGTTATTAGTCACATCTAAAGAAACGTATTTGAAACTCAGCTGATAAATCAATTTCATTTCGAATTCGAAAACCCCACACAGCATACAGACCAAAATTTCACCCCTAGGAATTCTAAGTATATGGGACTTCGGCAATATCCACCTCTTGGCAACGTCAAATCCCGAGACCATACAGTAGGTCGAGAGCAGGACATCTTCTGCCACTTGGGCTTTGACAGTGCCACTGTAAGCTACACAAAGTGCTTGATAAATATGGTGATGTAAAGCAATCCCATTACAGATCTGGACAGGCTCTAAGGCTTCCAGGAGTTTCAGGCTCCCAGATTTCAAGACAATCGGCATATGAAGGTGGTAGGGTTGTCAGCCTTGCGAACCGGCCGACTTACGTCCATTGCCTTCATTCATTAAAAAGTATTGAAAATCAGGTTCTGACTTCCCATCCAAAATATTTCTGCTGAGCGATATGTGTCACTCCTAGTCTTGCGTCAGAACTTGGTTTACTGAGTTCCTGGAAGCTCAAAGTACGACCCACTTCTGCATCCACTAATAATTTTATATTAACTTTAGCCTGATCGAGGATCTTCTTTGGTCGTAATTTGTAAAGGGTGTTGTGGCCGAAAATAAGCGCCATTACCTGTAAGTAAATCTACATAACAAATTTCATGTCCGTTGAGTACTTCTGGATGTATGCTTAAGTTATATGAGCATAATAACACCACTAGGCTCCAATTCCGCACATTTTGCGCAAAGGAGGCATAGAATTCCCCAAGAGAAGGGACGGGTGTGAGACAGCATATGGATAGTACACAAATTGCATTCAACCACGTCTCTAAATCCTCCGTGCGGAATATTAACTTTAGAAACGGAACAGACTATTCAGTACGGTATATGATAATTTTATACAAAGTATATTCAACACAACAAAAACAGTACAATACCAAACACACTTCTTTCCCTAAAAGATAAAGTTTCACCTGTGCGTGCCATTAAGGTTAGTGGTCAACCTCTCTCCTCGGCCGCTCTATCCCGAGTAAAGAGCCCACGGTACAAATTGGATATGCTTGTACAGTACAGAAGTTTAAGCAAAAGAATGCCCTACAACAAAAATTTACTCCTAAACACTGTGACATCCCGTGTTTCACGCTTTCAATTTTCAGCGTCTTCACTTTCTACTTTCCAACGTCGCTAGCTGATTTCTTCCTTAGTGTTTGGATCTAAAGATAATCTTCTCGTATTACACTCTTTTAGAGGTTTTACAAATTCATATTAAATAACAAATGTCTCCTTTTCTTCTCGCTTCAGTACCGGGGATCCAATATGTGACTATCAGATTTAAAGACTTAAACATTTAGGATCCGATTCTAAACTTCTGAATCACATTGAATAGATATAAATCACTCTTACGAGGTCCGATCTTTAAGCCGGAGAGGGGAACAATCTCCGGTTTCCTGGTGGAAAAAGAACGAATGAGATGGCTTCTAAAGCCAGGCGCACTTCTCTCACGTTACCTGCAGTGGAATGTGATCAATTTACAGAATGTCTCAGTGTATTACGTGCCTTTTACACGACGTCTATAAAGCGAACGTACAAGGGCAGTTAGTGTGGTTCTTCAATGTCTCCGTGTGGTTGATCGTGTATGGATTCCGATCAATACATTTTAATATGTACGCACCAGATAACATTGGAAAATTTTAATTTTTGTACCTCGTATATACAATTAAAGTTGTAACATAGACTGTTCCGGGATCGAATCCAGATTTCCAAATACTTTTGTTCGCAAAACACAAAATTCAGGCCTATCATGAACTTTCTCCTTTCCAGGTTTCTGTTTTGAGACTCAATGTAAGGGACATAAACGTAACTGTGTACAGAACAGCAACTGTATATAGAACAACAACTGTGTACAGAACAACTGTGTATATAACAACACTTGTGTACAGAACAACGTTTGTGTATAGAATAACTTCGTTTCTTTTACCTATCCTTGCTCCAGTCACATTACTCTGCTGATGAAATTCGTATTATACCGTACCAATTTTTCATTTCAATCCATTTTCGAACAACAATTCTGCATTAAACAATTTACAAGTAAGTTAATTAGTTTACAAACATTGTTTTGTGTGCGAAATGTATTTGTCTGCACTTCAAAACATGTGGAACCTCAACGTTCACTAATATTGCTCTTGTATTTCCAGTAATGACAAAATCTTGTACTTCTTATTTCGTTAATATATATATATACATGAATTCTAATTTTTTAATCAAAAAATCATGTTTTGAATGGCACATTTTACTAGTAAAACAAGAATAAACATTAGGCACCTGCATGTGCTAAGCAGATTTCTTCTCAGCCAACAATAACCTGAAAAACAGATTATTTATTCCAGTAACTATGACAAAGTGTTCCTGTAAATAATTACTAATACTTCATTCATTCTTAAACAGCTTTATATATCTAAAGCACTGCACGTAAATACCAAGACAACCTCCAGTTCAGACTTCTCCTCTTTTTTGAGAGGAAGCGTACTAATATTCTGTATTTCTCATAAACGCGCAGAGCAAACTACGCACTATGCACGCAGGCTATAATGAGGAAAATATGCGTTTTTTTTACTTCTACTTCTGGAACAGTTCGAGGCAGATTTTGATAAATTTGTATCGATCTCTTCTAGGCGTATGACAAATCCTGTTTTCTGCAATACGACGCCTTCTAATGGTAGAAAGTTACCAACATGTGACAGGAACCTTATGCCTCCATTTTTATTGTCTTCAGGGATGTAACGTTACATATTCTGGCAGACGGTCATCGACATTTAACAGGTGTCGGCAGTTCCGTCTTTATTGTAAAATTACTTCTTCAAGATGGAGGTAACATGTGCTACAGAACACTGGTACCTGTCTATGATACTTCCTAGCAACAAATCCCAGACGACCGCAACTCAGTTGTGTCCTTGCTGAGGAAGAGTGCTTCAGTATCTGACTACCCAGAAACCCCTTTTAACTTCCCCATTTTACTCCAGATCTAACGGAAGTTCGTTCTACTTTCGTTTCCTGTTGCGCAACAGCCCAAAGCGGGTCCACGCCACCTCGTTTTGATATTTCTGTATCACACACACACACACACACACACACAACCGGTAGGACTCATTGATCAGATCTCGCAGAAGGCGCTACCTACACAACACAACAGACGAACATCCACGCCCTCAGCGGGATTCGAGCCCGCGATCCCAGCAATCAAACGGCTCCAGACCTACGCTTTAGACCACGTGGCCACCGTAATCCGCCGTATTAATTTCAGCTTTGTCAGAAAAGTTGCAAATTCCGCTATTCGAAACCCGCAAACAGCAAAAAGCTTTCCTTTCAACACCTGTCTAAATCGTCGCTGGGCCTAAAATTCTGTTCTGATGGATACAGAAGGCCAGTTTCCCAGGATAAACGGTGACATCTTGAAGCTAAGCGTTCATCTGCATATAGTTCAGGAGTCAAGATGTGTTTAGTTTTACATCCATTCCCTCAAATATGTTTATGATGTGGTAATTAACTGAATACAAAGATAATGGTACATTTGCTTTTTAACGAGTTCAACATCAGAGTCGAGCAGCACTAATTTCATTCCTTAGTTTTCAGCGTCTTTTTCTAGTATTAAATTATTAAAGTACGTGAACAAATACTAAATTTAAAATTAAAAGCAACATGAATTAAGTGGCCTAAATTATAGTTTACAGGCCTAATAGACACAACTGCGAATGGAATAATTGACTGCACAGATTCTAAACATAAAATTCTATATCAGAATAGCGAAAAAAGGAAACAGACGAATTTGTGTACAAAGAGAAACTGGAGTTTAATGGCCTTGAATACTCTATCTACACACAAAGCAAGAGACATAAGAATCAAACTTAACACAAACTGAGAAGTTTCATGCTACTAAATAATTATATTCTATAAAATTAACTCCGTTACACCGGGGTCTGCTTTAAAAAAATTAGCCTGTAACTATCGAGCCGCTCAAGAAATATCAGGGTTTTATAAAACTGTTTCCTCACTAACGTGTCTGCAATAACTTTCAAATGGATATTATGTCAAAACACCTGAGATGCATGTCTTCTCAGACCATCTTTTAAAAATCAATTTTAATATTATTACCAATTTGAGGTTACATCTCCCAAGTCATCTATTCCTTTCAGTCTATCCAATTAATTTTTCATGCAACTTTTTCACTTCCCGTCTATTAAACAAGCCTCGCACACCACATCTTAATTAATATTAGTACCAATAGCAATTACAAAAATTATGGTGTTCATCATTATGTAAAGCCACTGGCTCTGCCCCTTTACTGGCTTCATATATTCTCCACACAATAACTGAAGGTGGTGTAACGAATTTCTGTATGTCGCGACATGAAATAAGCACTGTGCCTTGCGACTCGCAGCTACTTGCATGTTGATTGCCTGAGATACGAATGGAGCACTGCACTTTACGAGGAAATGAATGAATAAGTGGTAATAGTGACACAGACTGCTAGCCAGTCAGCTAGTCTCTCTGCAGAGATGAATAAATCACGACTTTACACGGAACTCGACATAAACTTAACTCCAACACCACGCTATGCATTGCGATGATACAGTGTAAAAGGACTCCATATATCATCCAGCTAACCAACTTGACTGCAAGTCGCGAATAATATCACGTTTCGATACAGAATTGTTCCTAGGTCTTTGTCAAACTCAGTATTACGTGCCAAGGTTAGATAAAGGGGGATTGTAATCATACGTGTGACGTGGCAGTACGTCACATCAAATATTACAGCTCCAATTCGTATCAGAAGCAAAAACCTTCAGAATTATAAGATTACAGTCACGCAAATAAAGCTTAAATAAGGAAAGAATTAAAAGTTCGGCTTCTTTATGGTATTACATGAGCCTTCTCAACTGCACTATTTAGGCCTATACACACAGAGCGTGGAAAGAGCGATGATGATTATTGGTTGAGGTGTACATGTGTTCTCCAGTTGCAGTAAGAGATAGTTTGACACCTTAGTGAAAGCAAAAGATAGAATTTCAGCAATGATTTATTTTAAGTTGTCGTACAATTCAGAAAAATATTTTTTTGAAGAATACGCTAGCGCCATCTTAAGGGCAGAAGGCGGTAATATGTTCATGCGAAACACGAATACTTTAACTCCAAGGCTGCACTATTTCAGGTCAGATGTCTTCTTATACTCTATTGCAGGACCTTCAAGCCTCGCATATGTAACTGGTTTGAAAAACTGGAAAAAAAAAAAAAAAATTCCACCCGAAAGCAGGAAAGCACTTGCAATGACATTATTTAAATGGGCCCTTTTTTCTGTGGCGAAACATCTCCAACTCGGGCCTGGGCCGGATCACTGTTGAGGTTTCTAGATCACACACAGGCACGCACATGCGGTAGGAATCCTCTGAACGAGTGATCAGCTCATCGCAGAGGCCGCTACCTGCACAACACACAACAAACACAAGAGACGAACATCCATTCTCTCAGTGGGATTCGAACCCGTGTTCCCAGCAGTCCGGGGGCTACAAGCCTACGCTTTTGTCCACGCGGTCGCCAGAGCGGCTAGACGGCCTTACTACGATAAATTAAGCCGAGAACTGGATTCATCTGGCTCAGGAATATGCTCAGTAGCTAGCTTTAGTAAACACAGTAATTAAATACCGACCTTCATAAAAGGACGGGAATTTCTTCACCGGTTGAGGGCTTGACAGTTTATCGGGAAGGCCCTGCTTCATTGGGTTCCTTGATTACTTAAGTGTTTTGATAACTGTTATTGATCTGGAAAGGCACCTCACATTGTTCCATTTACACTCAATATACCCACCTTTGCATTTAATGGGCACCGGGGTTCTGTCCCGGGGAGTGGGAAGGTATATATGCCCGGGCCGTGAAGCAGACCACTTACTGCATCAAGTGCCGAGGTTAAGAATGAAAGGAGTTGCACCTCCGGTCCACCAATATGCCTTCATGGCAAGTACAGGGACAATTTTACAATTTTACCTCTAACTGCTGTACCTTTCCTTTCCTTGTTATATAACACTCAGAATATTATACAGTACTTCTCTTCTGATTTATTGTTCTATATTAAATCTCTCACAAGCTCAATTTTCAGAGCCGCGCGATGTAAGTTTGTAGCGACTTGGAAATGTGGGATTCAATTGTAAGGCTGTTCGCCCCTTCCCGCAGCTCAGTTCAGCGACGTGATAATTAGAGCGAGTTCGCTCGCAGCAATACCGTCCTGTCTACAGCCCTAATGGATCCACCGTATATTCGCGCGCCGCTTCTAGAGCCGGATGATTAATAAAATCGCGTGTTACTGTTTCTTTGTGCCTCGTGATGCCTGCGTTCTATCTGAAGGCTGAAGAAGTAAAGTAAATGATTTCCTTGTACTCATCATCGATTTTACCGTCTCTTCCTTGATACTCTTTCGACGTGTTGTACCCTGCCGTACCTGCTACACTGCGGCTACGGAAAGAAGTCACACGCATATTCAGGATGTTAATACTTGAGGTTTTGCACTCGGTGTTATCCCACGCCCCCTCTCAGCCTGCTCTATCTCAAACGGCCCATCTCAAGTGACCATACTAGCATTCGTTGAATGAAGCCTAACGTTCGAAAACAGACATGGAGGCGGCAGATCCACAGCACTTCTTTCCACGGCCTCGTTATAGATGTTAATATGCACAATTCACATCCCAGACATTGCACAGTATGTTTCTGTCCTGCCATATATCACGCAGTGTATTCATGTCGGGAGAGTAGCCAGCAGAATTCTGCGAGCTTGGCGCCTGTATACAAGAGGGAGCGCGAAAGGGTCCGTTATTAGCAGACTTGCAAGTGAAATCGAACGCGCCACTTATCCCAAGGAAACACCGCGTCACTGTGCCAGGTCTGCTGTTTTCAGATAAGGCCATATTTATCTTATCTGAAACGGCAGGCTCCGAGGGGCTCGCGCATCCTCTCGACTGTAGTACGTATTAGGGTTGAGGTCACCTTCGCCTGTGATGAGTATGCCCGTTGTCTTCCAGCTATGGTCGTACGTATACGGCCTTATTTCCGCAAAAATGCTATCCCTTTTCACCGTACTGTTAACACGATATGTAATAACAGGATCCCTTACGTCTGTTCGGCATTTTACACCCTCATGTTCCCTGCAACTGAACTGTGTACTCGTTCTCACTACCGAACAACTCATGAAGGAAGGCAAGTTCAAAATACTATAGAATAGAATATGCACAAACACAGGCAACGCACCACTTTCTGGCCCAACCAGAAGATCTTGATTTATTTGATAAAATTATAAATACTACAAAGAAAATTCAGAAGCATTATCAGACGCCAGTAAAGATGGTTTGTATACACTAACGCTCGGAATACGCAGTGTGTCTTAACGCCGGAAACCATGGCAAACTGGCGTTATAAACGTTGCTAATAAATTATTAGAAAAGTGACCAAGTTCAAATATTTGGTGATAACAGCAAACAGCAAAACTAATTTCAGGAAAATAATTACGACCAGTTACATATAGGTAATGAGTTTGCAATATATTTCAGAATAGTTTACTGTTTCCTCACTTGTGCGAAAACACGCACGTTTGCGTTAACAAACTTTAACCACACTCGGCGTTCTTTTTTTTTTTATGGCCGGACTCTTCCACCTCTTATTTATTACATACACAAATATATAGTTTCAAATTTAGTCTCGCTGACGTGTCGCACTGCTCAATAGAAACAATTTGTACTTGTATTTAAGTAGATGTTAGATTAATACCACAAACCTGATTCGTAACCCCATCAGAATACATTCAGATCCACACACTGACTTATTCAGTCAGTACCGGCGGAGGGCTTTGCCAGGGTGTATTGGCCGGACTCTAAATCTACACAGTGCAAGCTGCGGCGCAGTTACTGGAGGCACTGAGCTAGAAACCGGAAGGTAGCGGGTTCGACTCCTGCGGGTCTCATTGAAATATTTTTTATTGACATAATCCTCAGCCTCTGAGAAAAATTAGTATCGGGAATATCTCCTGGGGGTAAAGGCGGCCGGTGCGTAGGGTTTACAAACTTAGCATCTTCATGTGCCGATCGTTGTCAAATCTGTAAACCTCAAACTCCTGGAATCCTCAGAACCTGTGCAGGGATTATTTTTTATATATCTAAAATATAATAATATCGTAAGTGGCGAGATTACGAATACACGGAGTTATATAATATTTCTTCTATATATCTTCGCAGCATGGCGTTTCAACACAAATATGAGTTTAACCTTCGTGGGCCGGGATAGCGCAGTCGGTATAGCGACTCGTTACGCGCTGGACGGTTCGGGGATAGATTCCCGGTGAAAGCAAGATTTTTCGCACACGTCCAGACCGATCCTGGGGCCCACCCAGCCTCCTGTTCAACGCGTACCGAGTCAACCGGACGGTAACGTGGCCGGGAAGTGGCCTTAACCACCACGCCGATATAGCACCGAGGTTAAAGAAAGGGTAAAGCTATACCTCTACTCCACCTCTGGTCCTTCGCGGCATGTTACAAGGTGAACTTTACCTTATACGTTCAACTCTTATTAAATAAAAACCTGAATTTATATTTCACAGTATAATTTTTATCCCAGTGGCCGCGCGTTATAAGGCGTGGGTCTGCGACTGCTCGTTTGCTGGGATTGCATTTTCGCATCCCCGCCGGGGGCATGGATGTTTGTCTTCTGTGAGTGTTGTGGGTTGTATAGGTAGAGGTCTCTGCAACGGACAGATTCCTTGTCCAGTGAAAGCCTATCAAGTGTGTGTGTGTGTGTCATTGGATGTAATCAAGTACAAACCCTCTGCAACTACAATGAGTGGGCAGAAAGTGGTCAGAATAAGAAGTAAAACGTAATAATACAAAGACCATCCTATTTTTAGCTAACTTCGCCAGTGTTTCCTACGTAATTTATTAGGAGGAGTTTTTCCAACACAAAATTTTATAAGCTTATATTGGATCTCCCACGCAATAACACGCCCCGTCTACACCATCATTCTACATTTAATAACCACGACAACGACAAAGGGCAAAAGTCACGGAAATGCTAATTACGTCATTTACGAAATGGAAGGCGGAGGAATTGTTATTACATTACCCGCAGAGATAGCAGAATTTCCTGGGGCCCATCCAGCCTTATTCAATGAGTTCCAGGAATTCTTACCCCTTCATTAATGCTGCCAAGGCACACAGCTGACTACTCACATCCATCTAGAGCCAAAACAAAGAATCTGTGGAGCTTTAGCCCCAATCCCACATACTCCTTCATGATGCACTGCTTCATTAACCCCACACAGAATTTTGTAGTTATTTGAGTAGTTAGCAATCCCCCATTATTTATATCACTCACTTTCGAATATTTCCTTTCTGTATCTATCCTCTTCGTTTTTCATCTCTCTTACGTTTACACCCAGACTAAACTTCCTCGCTTTAATTATCCTAACTCCATACTAGTTTCTTCAGCGACAACGTGATAATTACTAAACTGATCAAGAAATTCTCTGGTAGTAAGGATTCTATAGATTCAACATGGTATTTAGAATATATGTGCCACCGAAACCGATTCTGTTATATATCTACTACACAGTCGGGGCCTTCGGGGTTCGAATCCCGCTATATGAGAGAAGTTTTTCTGCAGAAAACGCCTAGACCGAAACTGCGGCCAATCCAGACTCCTATTTAATGGATATCGGGTTTTTTCTTGGGGATAAAGCGGCCGGGGCGTGAAGTTAACCACTTACACCCACCTAGCGCAGAGGTTAAGAATGAGTAGTGTTATACTGCTCCTCCATCCATAAGACTTCGTGGCGTCGACAGGGAAAAAACTTTACTGTTTGCTCCACAACCTATGATAAATGGCTTTTGTAACTCACAAACATTGGTTCTACATATATGTGATTAAACAGTCTCCCTGCAAAGCCGCAATATTTATCCTTCCCTCTGTGCATAGTAATGGACGGACTGACCACCCTGTCGTAAAAAATTGGGAAACAAACTGAATACAGGAGACGAAACAGCGGGGGGGGGGGGGCCCTATTTTTTGTGCTCCTGCCTGCGACTGGTATGTCCCCAACCCGCCAAATTTTTAAAAGTTTTTTTTTTCCCTTTTTCATCCCTTTTGTTTTTTTATTATACCATTCTTT
>Ga0123353_10014348_pt1 | contig 11412 bp, 7 predicted proteins | sample TergutLab28metaG_3_FD_92763 | JGI IMG/M metagenome (GOLD analysis project Ga0123353, IMG submission 92763) | Labiotermes labralis P3 segment gut microbial communities from Petit-Saut dam, French Guiana - Lab288 P3 | ecosystem: Host-associated > Arthropoda: Insects > Digestive system > Gut ... | reverse complement strand
CGGCCGCACTTTACTCCCGGGAAAGACCCGGTACCCATTTTACAGGAGGTTGGGTGGGCCCCAGAACCGGTCTGGACGGGCGGAAAATCTCGTCACCACCGGGATTCGATCTCGGACCGTCCAGCCCCGTAGCCAGTCGCTGTACCGGCTGAGCTACCCGACCCGAACATTCTTATGACTCAGGATATTTGCATAATGGTGGGATCTTCTGAATATGATAATAAACCTACAAAGTGTCACAAGAGGCCGAGAACTTCTTGGCTAGCTGAGCGACTATTAGATTTGAAAGGAAGAGTGCGTTCCACGAAGTTACTGAAACTATGAGGGATAGGACTATACGTCTACTAAGATCAGATGCTGTACGACAGATTCCGAGACGTAAAGTGGAGTTGGATTACAGACAAAATAACGGAATAAAAGAAACGCAATACGTTATCAATGCAGTCTGTCTGTACTGCGGCTGAAAGTAATACATATAGATGATGCAGCTATATGTGTATGACTTTATATCTGCCTTCATAGGAAGTGAGTCAACACTTTCAACAACACTTTCAACACGGTGTGACGAATCAAAATAAAATTCCAAGTCACACTTGCATGGCCCGAAGTGCCTCCATTCCTTTCCAAGATATTTAATACATAAAATGTACGCCCATGTGAGATAAATGACTCTCTAATCTGTCTTTAAGTATATAAAAATATTAATGAAAACGCTTTAAAAAGAGAAGCAAAACCTCGATACAAAGAACAATGAGCAATAAAGCAGAATGCATAAATGATGTTAGCGTATAGAGGTTGTATTGTTTTAATGTTGTTTCACATTGTTTTTATGCCTGGTCTCTTGTGGACATCATAATTAAGTTGGAGTTCATAGAGAAGCGTTACGCGCTGCATACCTTCAAAGCAGAAATGAGGAAACAACGTCACTCGGCCGCGTGTATCTCTGAAGCTTAATCGCCCGATCTACACCGTTGAGGCAAACGCTTAATTCCCAGCACAGTCCAAACGATCCTTCTGTTGGCTAAAGCCCCAGGGAAACATGATTTCCTCCCTTAAAATTTCATCCGAAAATTGCTCTACTTTCATTCATCTTCACACAAGGAATATTATCGCAAGGACAAGAACCTCTGCAGTCATACAGTAGGCCTCTGTGTACTGTCCTTTCGATACACGCCAGTATCACGCAACGAATCACAGAATGCACATCCGTAGCACGGCACTCTTCGCAACATAACATTACACAACACGGCATGCTGGCACAATATCCAACTGGTACAGCGAAATTAATGTGACTTTTTACAGTGTGACTTTAGCAAGGACGATATGGCTGGCTCCATGATGATGGTCCTAGGACCGAAACATGTCGGAGCATTTTAATGTTTTAATGTGTAAATTTAATAAATTTTATGTATGTGCAGTGGTTGGTATAATAATTGAGTAACACGCTAAGGTGTTACGAGAATTGCACAGTGCAGGCCACAAATTACTAACTGGGGGTGGTAAGGGGAAAATAAAGTCAGGTAGGCGCGAAGAAGGTAGTATTAAAATAGTAAGTCACGGACAGTCAGTCAATCGATGAGTCAGTAAGTTCGCATACAAATGAAGCCATATCTTTTTATTAATGTTGGTTGATCGGGCTACATAAACTCACTTCAGTCTAATGTGGAGGTTAAGAATGACTAGACCTATACCAATACCCCGTTATACGCCTCTATGGCGAGAACAGCGAAAATATCCATACAGGCGCGGTCGCAAAACTGAGAAAAGTATAATTATCTTCGCCATGTCTGTCCGTCCGCATGGACAACTCGATTCACACTAACGGATTTTCATGGCATTTGATATTTGAAGATTTTTAAAAAATCTGTCGACAAAATTCAACTTTCATTAGTATATGACAAGAATAAGGAGTATTTTACATGAACACGTATATAATATTTATGTCTCGCTGAATTGTTCTGAGAATGAGAAATGCGTCAGGCAAAGGTTGTAGAGAAAATCAACACACATTTTATGTTCAATAACATTTTTCCTGAAAATCGAACGGCTTATGACACAATGTGGAAACATATTGTAGGGCCTGAACAGGCGACAGGTAACAACAAAATGTGTGTCAGCTTTGCATGCAGGATGACTAAGACTACAAACACGCACTCAGAATATACAATAATTTCTGCTTTTCCAGGGCAACAATGGTTAAGCGAACCCGCCTCAATGTTACGTTACTTAGAATGCAGGTCTTTTTACATTTACTTTCAGGTCACATGGCCTTGTATAAGATATCATAGCCATGAATGGTGAGTAGGTCTAAGCAGAGATCTGGGAGCGGGAATTTGAAACATGTTTCAAATCATTAAGTCGGTCGAAACTGACAAAATCCAAAAAGAACTCAGTTTACGCGGTAACGCAACCGATATTCGAACCTGGAACCTCCCAATTATAGTAATGCAGAGATACAAATACAGCAGCACTCTCAGTCCTTGTTGTTCATAGACGCTACCACTCGGCCCTTAGAGTGACTGTATCGTGAACATGGCTCCTATTGCGTAAAGTGGCACTCGTCAAATAGATGGATACCTTCAAACATCTCCTAATAAACACAATTTGCGGGTACGCGTTTCGTGATTTCTATTGTAGAGGGCTGACGCAACAGTACCTGCAGTCGCTCCAAACAAGATAAAGCATCTACAAATGTTCACGTTTGTCGGTAAGTTATACTCGATTCTTCATCCCACAGCTACTACCCCCTTTAAAGGAATACACATAGCGGTCTTTAATCTACATATTACAATGTCCGATGACTGTCATATCCGTTCGTGAAATTCCTGGCCGAAGTTCCAGTCACAATAAAATATCTACTTACAGCCATGATGACTGGCCTGTCAATACTATGTACGCTTACCACATAGTATCAAGTTCTGACTACAAGATAAAAGGTACGCAAATGTAAGCACACCACCTGGTCGTACTATCTGACACACAAATGTTGTGTTTACAAATGGAAGAAATACGTATCAAAACAGGATCGTCGGGCTCTTAGATTTGTTATGAAACTGGTGGGAAAAATCTTTAAGCATACATATGGTTCATTTGTTATATTCTGACAGGCGAAACTTTGAAGAGGAAGGCGAAGAGCGAGTAATTTGTACAGCGATAGCCACACATCAGAGGACTGGCGGACGAAATAAAATAAACACCCTCCCCACACTGCGGCACGTTCAAGGCAGACTCATCCGCCAGCTCTACCACGTCCTTCACCGGTCAAAAGCTGAACGGTGACCTATAATAATGCATAACTGGGAGGCTGATTCGTTACAGATTTGTTTCAATTGTGAATTGACAATTTACAAATTACAAAGACGATGATAAACTTCAGTTACCAACTGTAGATATGTTTTAGTTTGAGTGGGATATTAAGAATCGCGCAACCTGAAACACTTTTAGCTGCGTTACAAAACCGTTTAATTTACTCAAACTATGGTTTTCCCGGTAATTTACACGGCGCAAACCTACAATTTGATCGGAAGTTTGCGGAGGGGAGTGTTACTTTCATATACAGGGCAGCTGTATCAGGTTCAACTGGACATCGAACAGAATTAAAGTGGCAAAGCGGATGTTTTGCATATCACATAAACCTTCCTACGTAGAATCTTATGTTTATTGGACCGTGCTTCATCTTGATAGTTGAATAAAGAGACACCAACTTCGTGTCACTTGCTTTATTATTTCATTATTTACTGCTCAACATGTTTCGGATGTTAATACATCCCTCCTCAGGAGCTTGCGACTTATTTGTTGAGTTATTTCATGGGTTGTATTGCTCTGGTTCGATGTGTGTTTGTGTTATGTTGTGGTTTGGCACATCGAACCAGAACAATACAACCCATGAAATAACTCATCAAATAAGTCGAAAGCTCCTGAGGATGGATGCATTAACATCCGAAGCATGTTGAACAGTAGATAATGAAATAATAAAGCAAGTGACATCAAGTTGGTCTCTCTTTATTCAACTTTCCTACGTAGCTTTAAGTCTAAGCAGCGATGCTGATTTCATAACAGCACATTCCGTACGTGACTGCACTGCAGGACCACCATGAACGCACTAACCAACAATGACTTCCACAGTCGTAACTTGAAGATTCCCTTATTCCTGGATATGATGCCTCGCAGACTGATGTGTTTCCTCCAACTCAAAGGCAGTCTCAAAAGTAAAAGAAGATTTGACCAACCTGAGGATGTCTGCAGCAAACTCCCATTTCAATCTATTTGGCGTAATATCCCAGCCGCCTGGAATCTTCGCCATGAGAACTTCACATCTCGGAAGGACTAACATTTTAGTGAGTTGTGATATTATACACTTTCGGCTTCTCCTAAAGGCCCTTAAATTCTTGCAAATTTACACCTCATAAATGGCCAGTCCGTGTAGTATGCAGTAAATTGTTATCAAATACACTTCCTTATATGGAAACGAAAAAGCCTGTTGTTAAAGAAAACTTACGAAACGGGTCAAAACTTTGTCTCCAAACTTCTCTCTCGACAACAAACATCTGGGCCTAATGGAGATTGGGCACGCTATACAAAACACAAGAAGGCACACCTACAGTGAAAGATAACCTTCTTAGAAACATCAACGTATTAAGAAGCAGTGAAAAGCTTCAAATCTTAATGCATCTTATCTCGATAATACGAGAACACAGAAGGTACGAAAAACGTAAAACGGAACGACCCCTTCCTTACAAAGACATGTAAGGAGCATGTGAAACTTTAGGCTGTCATGACATGACGGTGAAGATGATGACCGTCTTCTAGTACATCACTCATTTGGAGAAATGCAACGCCTTTGTATTCTACCCTGAAAGTGGAAGTCATACAAACCTTGGAAACGTCAATCAGTTTATATTAAACTACCTGCCGTAACACTCCAATGCTGTAAACTTCGGAAAGAAACATAGCTACGTCTGGTAAACCAGAAATCCAGTATACATTAGGCAAGAACATAGAATGAGTTCCGAAACTGGGGTCGGCGCCCTGACCATGAGGCCAACGTGCTGCATTCATGGTCTTGTAAATGGTTTAATTAGAAATGAAGTTGTATTGTTTTCCTGCTGAGTGGCATGTAGAATTCTCATCATGTGGCCCGAAAGCGTTCCTTTCTTGTTTGCTTAACAAACATCAGTAGGCCTACAGTTCGTCCTTCGCCACATGCTAATTGCGCAAACCTGCAGGAAATTATTGCACTACCAGCACAATTACGGTATTAGAATACTTCTGTACATTAACTGTCGTTGTGGCTGTAAAATCAGAAAGCGGCTAAGGAAAGTGTATAAACCGGCCTAGATGTAAAAAAGTAACGCTTGCTTGCTTGCTGTTGCAAACCCATTGATAACTAATCTCAAGTAACTCTTTAAGTTTACTTTTTGCACTGTCATCATATACGCTGGCAAGTAAACGGTAAGCATATTAGCAAGCAAAATGAAATAAAGAAACACATAGAATCGCGTACGAAACAGTCAGCTTGTATTCCGATTCACAAGGAAGCTCTCATAATAAGGTCTACAAAGGAATTCGTGGCTTTAACGTTGCAATTTTCTGATCTGATGCCAGTGCAGAAAGAGGACCTTCCATTAAATACACTGCAGGCATGTAAGAAAACACAATGTGCGCTTTCAGTTCTGTACAAGCAAATAACGACAGTGTGTGTTCACGTGCAGGCACGAACCACGACAAAGTCACAGTCCGATAACTGAGTTCCGCAACATTAATTGTATACAGACGGAACCGGCCACCGAAAGACCAGAATTTTTAAAATGTCATTAATAATATGCATGTTGGTACATATTAAAGCATACAACAATTATTCGATGTCACTACCGGAAGTATGAGGGTTGTTTGACCGTGCATCTTCCTCGTGAAATAATGTGAAATGCCAACTTGATGAAACAAGGTAATTTTATTGATATATTCTCAGCTCTACATGTTTCGGGCGCATACGCCCATCATCAGGAGCATTAGATGTTGAGCTGCAACATATGGTTTTCTTCACCGAGTTTGTGGATGGATGGTGGTCTTGGGAGCCGCTGCGTAGGTCGTGTGTATGGTGCGGACGGTGCCGTGCGTCGCACGGCACCGTCCTTTTTTCCAAGCAGCCAAAAGTTAAGTTACGGTTATCTGTGTGATGCACATCACTGGATGGCGCTAATGTATCTAATTAATGATCTTCTTTTGTGAAGTTACAGATAGGCAGGAGGAATCCGGCAGCACGCTAAGAATCAGCAGGCCTACAAAACAGCGCCTGATTTTCGTACAATAATAATCAGAATTATTTTCGAGTGACAGCTACAGGAGAACCTTCACTCGAAGAATTTCGAAACATATGGAAAGCGACAAAACAAGGGACGTGTTCGCAATTACACCCGGCAACAGTAAACAGACTTACCTTCTTACGAAGTGCCTTTAAGTTACACTGAATAGCAGTCTATACCTTCCTGAAAGTGTTTTACGATTCTATGGTTTCTCTTGGTGGGGAAACCGGAGAGAAAGAGACGACTGGGGAGACCTAGGCGTAGATGGGTGGATAATATTAGGATGGATCTCCAGGAGGAAGGATATGAGTACATGGACTGGATTGAGCTGGCCCAGGATAGAGAAGGGTGGCGGACGCTTGTAGTGCGGTAATGAACCTTCGGGCTCCGTGAAATGCGCGGAATTTCTTGACTAGCTGCAAACCAGTTAGCTGCTCAAGAGGGACTCTGCACCATGGAGTAGGTAAGTAAGTAAGTAAGTATGGTTTCCCATAGTGTATCAGGCCCAACGCCATGTTTTACGATTCTATGGTTTCCCCCGGTGCATCAAGCCCAACGCCGTACAACCGTATAAAAGCAGGCCAAGACATCGTCCCTCGAAGTGACAACATATAAAGAACTTCCACGAACTTCCAAAACATTTTACAACGAAACTGTAAAGTTTATCAGTGGAAAATCAAACACGGAACTTCTTCATGCCAGTTCGTAAGAAAGGTAAAAAGACAGCCCATGTACGTATAAACGTAACATTAAGGAGCGTTCGTGCAACCATCGTTCACATGGAAAAGCAATGAGTATTGCGTCTCCTGAGTGTATGTATTTGTAGCCCAAATCATCAAGCACGCAATGTGCTTACGCCATATTGTCATCTGCGGCCTACATCGCTCTACACTACTTTTCCACATCATGCCATAAACGTCACGATTTTGAGAGAAGTTTTTCGATACAAAATGCGTGTTTTGATTTTCTCTACAACGTCTGTGTGAAATATTTCTCATTCTACGAAGAACTGAGCGAGATATGATCAAACCCCTATACTGGCCTTCATGTAAAGTACCCGTTAAACTTGTCAGATTTTTAAAAAATTTGAATACTTTTGACATATTTTCCAAAAATAATCTAATATAAAGTTTCATGAAAATCCGTCCAGTGGGAGCCAAACTGTTCCATACGGACGGACAGACACGACGACGCTAAAAGTTGCTTTTCGCCATATTTTGAGCGCTGCTAAAAACGAACGTCATTCATGTCAAATCCGTGACACACATCAGAAACACTCGACCGACAGTTTGCCTTTTCAGACACCTTCATGGTCTACAAAACTGATAGCTTATATGTCGTTATGGTAACCATTAATATAAAACATTCAAACTTTAAAACCACTTAGTTCACGCATGGGTTGAAACAAAACTGACAAAACAACAACGACACACACCGTTCGTACGTGCACAAAGTCGCCTACGAAACTAATTTCCTGTCAATGCCCGTCTAATAATGATACGAACAGTTCGGTTATTTGTATCTGCAACAGAGTCAAGCGTCTACGTTCGTAATCAACTACAGCAGCCTTCCCGAGGCAATATTTGCGGAAATGTTTCGCAGCTCTGAATATTCTCCTTACAGACATGTAAGCTAACTATATTAGCTTAGTTTAGGTACGTTTTAGCAAGGAAAATTAGTTTTGTTTCCAAAACTTTTTATTTTCTACGAAGAGCTGATCAGATGTAATTAATTTAATGCCAAAATTTGGAGGGGTACCGCACCGTTCACAAATAAAGTGGTACCCAAATACAAATCAGTCACGGCGCTCGGTGACTCACCAAAACTCCTATGGCTACAGAATCACTCATCCTGCATTGCCCTCCTTAGAAACAGGTTTTATTGTTTACCTACTTTCCTTACTTCCATAAATAACCATTTCTCTCATTAACAACAAATTCTCGATCCGCAGTGGTTTCAGAATCACTCTTCGTAATTCGGTTCCCTGAAATCTCTTTTTGTCATTTGTACGGTTCGTGAAATCCAAAGAGTCATAAAGATATGGTGGCACGTTACGTACGTACTCGTACACATGGAGAGATGTAGAGGTGAACAAGATTTATGAGCCCACACATCCTACTTACACTGGTATGGAATCCGTTAAATTGACTAATGAATTCAAATTACACAACTACACGATGACACACCATATTTATAGATCAGAGACTATACGTCCTTAAAGCAGGACATAAATTTAAAACGGACAGCATTCACGGGTTCTAGCAGATTCTGTTGGTATATTACGATCAAATGAAAGTGGTGTCACCAGAACGCCAACTTTGGAAGACGCCGCCTGCCAGAGCAAGTCTGTCCCCTACTACAGAACTCTCGACCATTGCATATTTACGAAGTATCGAGTCAATGCAAGATTCAGTGACTAGAAACGTATGCAGCAAATAAATTGTACAGTCAGTGCAATGTGCTTTTCACGGATGGCAGTGCACGACGCAGGTGCAAGACGGCTCATTATTTACACATGGCGTTGTATGTCCTGCACTGAATAATGTGCAAGAGTCACGATAGAATACAAACTTTTTCAGCAGCTTCTAATACATAATCACGTTCTGTCAGTAACTTACATCTTAGTCAATAACGCAGCGTGAATTCGCCTTCTTATTCGACACGTCAAAAACACATACTTCCTTCCGTCATTCATGGCAGAGCCTATAGTAAATTCAGTAACACCGCCTCTATTGTAAGATGTTTGTGAGTATATAGCAACTAAACGGAACGTTCTTTGCACGTGAGATGTCTGTGTGCGTCAGCATTACTATCAAAATACACTTTAATAATTTATATCGAAGATTAAACCGACTATATACGGAGAACAGTCCCTGAAAAGTTGACAGTCATTGAGCTGGATAAAAATTTCCAACCCTTGATGGTACCCAAAAGATCAATATTGTATTCATAACAAACTTCCAATCGAGGGATTCAGCAGTACATTTTAAAACTACCCACCACAGACAACGTAGCAAAATGTCACCTACACACCTCATATTATCAGGTGAAGAAACAGCAATCACGTATTAACCGAATCGTTGACGAAAAAATACGTCACAAAAAGGTACAGAATTATCCGCATGTACACAATAACAACAGACGTACGACATCACGACAGTAACCGAAAAATAACTGGATGGATGCCTAAAAACAAACGTACCCATTGGGGGTGTTTCAAAATGATGAACAGTTTGTCCTTCACAAATCAGAAACGAAATTTGTCTTACCAGCTTCTCACAGTGACTGAAAAAAGAATTTTAAATTTGTCTGAACTGACGTACTTGGATCAAACTTTCGTCGCCATCTCAAACTCGATTATCTGCCTGTAACATTAACAGGGTAGTCTTTGGAAGTCACAGTGTTTTTCCCGTGATGCACAAACACGGGCGTTCAACGTTACTTGGACAAAAACAAATCATGGCTAAAAAGGGCGGAAAAAGGCCCTAATTCCACTTGTAACGCACAAACATTTCTTAGAATATGACGTTTTGATAACATACATACCAATGCATTCGACTGGAACTTCACATTAAATAAATAACAAACAAACAAGATTGTGTGTTAATGTGTTACTTAGACTTCCAAGTGTAATTGGCCATCACTGCAATTCGCTCGATTATTGCGTAGTGTCTTGCGAGAGGTCCAGAGGTTCTTCCAAAGCGAGTTATCCATATAATGCGAAGTAGTACTTCCTCTTTCAAGTTCCTGTTATCTCAGCTTTCTCTTGAGGTCAACCAATAGCCACTGACACCATCTTCTTCGTCGTCTTTTCGTCGCTTCTATCGTTCCTTTAATAAGTCAGTTCCTGTGCACGATGTGACTGATCCAGTTGGCCTTCCTACGTTTTACTGTACGTAGAGAGTTCCTTTCTTCTTTGACTCTGTGTCACACTTCATTTTTCACCTGATCGGTCCAACTTATCTCCTCCGTCCTTCTCCACCAGCACATTTCACATTTTTCATTGTATTTCTGACGTCTTGTCCGAAGCGTCCAAGCAAGGGTAGGCTGAAAATGTACCACTTCTTTTCTTCCTTCAATGTAAGTCCAGTTAGCTGGTGAAAATTGTTCTTCTTGCTGAAAGCCGCTTTTGCCATGATAATCCTGTATTTAATATCAGATTTACATCTTGCGTGACGTACCTGACAGAAGAGGCAATTCAACTATTCCACATTCACCAGTTGATTTTGATCTATCACAATTTGTGCTAGGGATGACCGTCTTGAAATCCTCATTACCTTAGTTCTTTCCCCACATTCGCTCCCATTCCGTGTGCTGTTCTACCGGTTCTTCTTTAGCCAAAAGCACAAGGTCATCTGCAAATTTTATAGTGCAAATTACTTGTGCTTCCATTCTAAACCCTCAAAACACTTCAACAGCATGCTTGGCAAGGTAATCACTGCATAAGTTGAATAAAATCAGTGACGAACAGCATCCATATCTAACTTCTCTAATTCACACTCATCGTTTCTCTTTGGTCCAGTCGTACTTTTAACACTTTGAACAACGCCGATCAATCCCCTTTCGCGCCAGAATATACCACTGTCCTTTAAGGTCGGCATTCTATTGGCCCACTTTACACGGTCGATTGCCTTTTGCCAGTCTATTTAACAACACATACTTCTTCATCTACGTTCAAACTCACTTTAATTACTTGAAAGGTGCAATGCCATGTCGCTAGTTTCAAATTTGCCCACCCTTCTCATCTAATTTTATTCCTGAGGTGAATAAATCAAGGAAGATTAAACGGGTGGGACAAGCAATACGAAGTGGGGAAATTTAAAATTCATACAATATATGAGTCGCAAATTAAAAAGACGTCGTAGGTGAGGGGATATTATTAAAATGGATCACGGAGAAATGGGCCGTCAGAATGGGAACTAGACTTGCCTAACAGGGGATGACGTGGGTGTGCTTTTATAGGCACGGTTAATAGATCGTCGGGTCCACAGAAAAGACGAATTTCTTAACCATCTCCTTAATAATCAAATCTTCAAGGAAGAACCTCAAGTATAGATATGCCTTTCCCCCATGGCTCGAAAGCACCTAGTGGGCCACGGCCTCCTTACTT
>Ga0123353_10014347_pt1 | contig 11412 bp, 8 predicted proteins | sample TergutLab28metaG_3_FD_92763 | JGI IMG/M metagenome (GOLD analysis project Ga0123353, IMG submission 92763) | Labiotermes labralis P3 segment gut microbial communities from Petit-Saut dam, French Guiana - Lab288 P3 | ecosystem: Host-associated > Arthropoda: Insects > Digestive system > Gut ... | reverse complement strand
TTTTTCTTAATAAATGTTTTCAGTTTCTTGAAAGGTTTGTAATTATCGTGTGTATTACTTTCCTTGAGTTTAGAGATTGCAGCTGGTGATACTGTATGCAAAGTGTGTATAAAAGTAATTACATATAAGTGTAACTTGCACTGGGAATACATGTTGTAAATCAAATTAATTGTTTTATTTAGTGAGAGGTGAAGAGGGGGGCTGCTTTGTTAATTTATGTGCTGTGCTTTGGTTGTCATGTCACACATTCATGGCAGTTAGTAGGATCTGTGAAGCATATATTCACTGCATATCACAGAAAACACTGTACTGTAACTTTTAATCTTATACATACTATGGAGGAGAAGTGAAGCATGATTCAGGGTGTGGCTTTAAGGAGTAACTCTTCTTGTTATAAGGTAATGCCAGTACATAACTTCACAGTGAAGTCTGATCAGCTCATTAAGAGAAAAGTTGAGCCCTACCCACTTTGCCTTTGTTTCTTCCCTTGTTAAGTGTGTGGGTTAGTTGACCAGCTAAGCCAAGAGCAAGCTTGGCATTCACCTGTTGACCTTGGGGAGAGAAGTGGGAGAAGATGTGTTTTGAATGTAGATTCATTTGTACAGTAGGGGACTCATATAATTTATACTATTCGTTTGGTTAACAAACGTTTTGCATGCTTATAAGCTGCATCATACTGTCTTACAAATGTAAAGGAATAGCCACTTTGCACTTCTTACCACACATTCAAAATATCTTTTTCCATTTATTTAACAACACTGTTTGTGAGAATGTACAGTACAGTGGTTCTTGATTTGGGATGTGAGGCATGCCAAATTTTTCATATTTTTGCTGTCAGTATGAATAACCTACTTGTTTTGTTTTAATGCGCTACAGGCCAGAAGGTTGTGGGTTCAGTTCCCGATTGTGTCATTGGAATTTTTCATTGACACAGTCCTTCCAGCTGCACTATAGTCCTGGGGTTGACTCAGCTTCTAACAGGAATGAGCACCAGGAATATTTTCTGGGGGGTAAATGTGGCCGGTGCATAGGGCTGACAACCCTACCACCTTCATGTGCCTATTGTCTTGAAATTTGAGAGCCTCAGCCTCCTGGAACTCTCAGGGCCTATACAGGCCTGTAATGGGATTGCTTTACCTTTATTATTTTTTTTTTTTTGTGTAGGTATATATTTTATGTGTGAAAAGTGACAAAATTTAACAATTTTTATTACATTGGTTCTTAGCTTGGGATAACAAGACATACTAAACTTTTTATAATTTTACTTTGAGATTAAAGTAGATGTTTCAATGTAGCTCTTGCACTTTACAGTTATATCTCAGGTTTAAAAAACCTACCTACACTAACAAATTTTGAAATGGGTTTGGGAACAGAAGGTTGTGAACTGCAGTAAATAGTAGAACCACTGATGTAGTTTTAATGATAAGGTGACAAATGAACTGGAAGGGGATATGGAAGAAAGCAGTCATGGTGTGATGTGAGGTACTGGTCTATGTGCTGAGACTGGAACATGTGACACTTGAAATATGAAGTAGATAGTGCAGACCAGATGTTAAGTTACACATCAACAAGTATGCGGCTCAGCAAGTTATAGCTGGGACATTATATGTGTTCTGAGAACTAACTGACTGGCAAGGAAGCAAGCAAGCCACCAAGCCACCAAGCAGACAAGCAGCCAGATAGACAGGCTAACTAACTAACTAACTAACTACATGGAGCAGAGGCCTTCTTGAGGATCTTACAGTTTCTCACCTAGTCAAGAAATTCTCTGCATTGTGTAGAACCTGAAGGCCCATTACTGTGTTCACGGGAGCCCACCACCTGTCCCTAACCTGAGCTAGTTCAATCCAGTGTAAGCCAGCCCCCTGAACATAATTTGAGAAGATCCATTTTAATATTATTCCCCATCTATGTGGCAGTCAAGTTCCTTCTATATTTTTGTAACTTAACTAACCTATGTTGCCCATACTTAAAGCTCACCCTCCAGATTCTAAGGTATGATGAGATTAATTAGTATTCTGGAATACATTATGTGCAAAAAAATCAACTTTTATCTTTTTAGAATATTCTGCTTCTTTAAAAGGTGTATGAGATAACAGTGTAGTCTGCATGTATGTCCACCACTTTCAACTTTTGAAACATTTCATGGTATGAGTGTTATGCCTTTATAGGCCACCATAACTTTGAATATCCTAGCCAGCAGTAACAACAAATTTATGAGGCAGGAGTGACATCAGCATCACTTACTTTAGGGCATTGTTTCCCAATTTCAGTTGGCTATAGAACACCTTTGCATTCTAAATGTTTTTATGGAATCCTTAAATAAAATTCTCGTATATGAAGCTGAACAAGACTGACTCTGTACGTACATTGCATTTTGGTGCTTTTCATTACCATTTTTTCCATGGAACTGCAACAATACATTTCTTTTTTATTGTTGGCATAGCTGTAGTTATCAGTATAAAAGCATTCAGTGTTGCCATGTAAATACAACAGTGGGTTTTTTCTGTGGTGTTGTAGAGCTACAAAATATTTTGTTCTGCTGTAAAAATAATAAGTATGAAATTTGCATATATGTGTCTGTTGTCTTAGTTATCTGCAACGAAAATCATATTTTTTTTTCAGCTGTATCATGTTGTCATCTGTGGCCTGTCTGGCTTTGCTATATTTTTCCACATTATCTCATAAATGACACAATTTTCGGACAATATTTATTGAATGTACAATTGCTTTGATTTTCTCTGCAATTTTTGTCAGAAACATTCAGAAGAATTCAGTGAGATGTTATAAATTTGCATAGGACATCACATAAAGTATCCATTATTCTTGTCAGATTTGAATGAAACTTAAATTTTTCAACGTATTGTCAAAAAATGCTCAATATCAAATTTCATGAAAATTCATCCAGTGGGAGCTGAGTTGTTCATGTGGACAGACAGACGGATGGACCGACAGACACAATGAAGCAGATGGTCACTTTTCACCATTTTGCAAATACATAAAAAAATTAGGCCACAAATAATTACTGATATATACATATTCAAGAAGGACATAAGATTATCATGTTGCATGTACAGTAATACCATCTTCAGACATTATTGGAAAAATTCCAACAAGTAAGGCTTGTTAAACAGGACAGTGTGTTACAAGGGTAAGCTTGAAAACGATTATTTTTAACAGTGTTATGAAATTGACATTCACTTTGCTGGAATATTATTATGTGTAAGTTCTGCTTTAAATGATCCTTTTTCACTATCATACTACATTTTTAAGTCTTATGCTCATTAGTGATTTTGGTACATGCTTGAGCACAAGGCCACATTTGTGTATTTCTACAAGCAAAACTACTAGATCATGAGCCAACTTTAGGCAAAACTGTTCTATAAACAGTGATTCTGATTTACTGTATCTTCCAATTTTTACATTTTTTCAGCTCAGCTGTTGTAATACAAACTGAGTATTGTGTCTCATATTTGAAGTTGACACAAAAATGCCAAGTACTAAAATGTTTCTTTGGGGGAGCATTTTAAGCAGCAATCACCATGTTTACAGTGTTTAGCTTTTCTTGAATTGACAGCAGCTGATGTTTTATGCCATTTTTTGATGTAGTGGTCATTTTCATCATGTGCTGTGTAATTAATGGCTTTACATGACAGAGACTTTGTACACATATGCAATATTAAATTAACATGAGATATGTAAGTAGTGCACACAGAATACTTCAAATTATTGAAATTAAAGTGAAGTGGTTGCAGTCATAACATGCATTTTTAACTCCTAGCATCTTCACATTTTTAATTACGTGATTTGCATATGTGAAAGTAGATGACAGTACTGTCGGAACGTGATGTCTTTCACATCAGTTTGCGTGGGTTAACGGTCAGTAATCCATGGTGGAAATGAACTTGGAAATTAACCTTTATGAACTCAGGGCATTATTTTATCACTGTGTTTGGAACAAATTGTTTAATCTTGTAGGTTAAAACGGTACTAAAAAGGTATTTTTAACCTTATTATTCCATTTTTGGAATAATATTGGTATAATTCATAACACTAATATTTCTTTTGGTGTATCTGATATGTACTTGATGATGGCTGATGTGGACAATTGAAACATGTAGTAGTATATAATAAAAGACTATTGTTGGATGGATAATTAGCACCTTGCTGAGAAATACACAGCAGCACAATGTCACCCACGGTACAGAATTGTTACATTGTGAACTTTCCATGGTTAGGCGGGAAGTTCTTGTAAGGCGGAGGAGGCATGCTACAGTATATGAATAATCTTATGGGAAATTATTCTGATGCCATACATGGGCAGACATCTTAAGCAAGGTTGTCTTAAGTTGGTTTCATTGCATTTAGAAAAAATAGTGGGCCATGTCATTGGTCAGGCAGTTAAGTTACCAGCCTCTTACGCTTAAGGCCTGGGTTTGTCCGATGCCAGTCCATGTGGCACATGTTGTGGACATAGTGACACTGGGACAGGTTGCCTCCCCTAGTACTTTACCTGTCAGTATCATTTCTTCAATGCTCCATACATGCTTCTCTGTCACTGCTGCTATATAATGTTAGCAGTATCATTAAATAGCATGCTCAAAGAACGAGAAATAAAAAGCCACATTTCATGTGTTTGAAAACTAGTATGATGTTACATACAGGAAACTTGTTTCGAAGATATTGTCATAGCATTTCTTCTAGCACTTCAAGAATTCAGAAATATTTGAATGGATGAATGAATGAATCACTGTGACATAAAAATTATTTAAATGAAGAATACTGTAATATTTAAATTTTTATTATTATATTATAATGGAAATTTTATGCAGAATCCTAATTTTCACTTTGGAATTCTGCAGAATACCATTTGGGAAACGTTACTTAAGGGCGTGAAATGATTATTGTAATAGCACTGAGAAGGTGTGGAACTTTGTTAAGGTAATGTTTTTGTAGAATGTAAAATTGCACTATGGGGGAAGTATAGAATTTTTCTTTGACTTAAGTTTTGATGGTAAACTTAACCACTTGCATAATTAAGCATCATGTCTTGAAGGGATATGGAAGATCGGAGGTATAGCTTTACACATGCATTACCACGGCATAGATGAAGATGTGCCGGGAAAGATTGAAGTTAACAAAGTCCTTGGCTGTATAGCTGCTGTCTGTACTGAGTTTCGTACCTGGGGGGCTACTCATCTGACTTGATGTGTATGATTAACGTGACTGTTATGCCTCGTTTCACGTTTTGTCTGGACTAAGTACATGGAGCAGAGTCTTCTTGAGAAGCTAACAGGTCCTCAGCTAGTTGAGAAATTCCTTGCATTTTATGGAATGTTCAGTACCACATTCACAAGAGCCCATCACTCATTCTATCCTGAGCCAGGTCAACCCACTTCATGTCCCCATCACACTTCTTGAAGATCATTTTAATATTATCTTCCCATTTATGCCTAGGTCTTCCAAGTGGTCTCTTTCCCTCCAGTTTTCCCACCATTTCCCTGTAAGCACCTCACCTTTCCCCCCATATGTGCTACATCCCCCCCCCCATATCTCATTATTCTTGATTTGAGCACCTAAATAATATAATAATGTTTCATAATCTTATCACAGATGTCTCAGTTAACTGTAGTAGTAGGGGTGAAAGATATTTCTGTGTGGCAAGAAGCTGACATGTATTTTATAGAGAAAATTAAAATTTTGTCCCAAGCCTAACGCCATTTCATGAAGGCATATTGGAGATATGAGGGTCATGGTCTAGTCACCTTGATTCCCAGGGATAGGGCTGCTTGTACTTGTAACCATCAAATATCCCACCACTATTTTTTAGGTGGTGATTAACAGGAGAGCTCAGCTACCATTGCATTGTATTGTACCTGGCCAACCAGTCACTCACTGACTTCAGTAGCATAGGTTTTGCAAGTTGAATGTCTCTGTAATTGTGTACACATACTAGATTTTTGGTAGCAGTAAAAATTGATAATGTTGGGCAAGGTTTGTAAGTTGGGTGTGTGTGGTCAGTCCTTCCATATCTCAAGGGGTAGTTGCTGGCTTCTTAGCATGAGGGCCTGGGTTCAGCACTGGGTAGTTGATGTGCATTTTGTGGTACATGAAATGGCATAAGGACAGGGTTTTCTTTGAACACTGTGATTTCCTCTTGCCAGTTATCAGTTCCACCAATGCTTTTACCCATACACTGTATGAGGTATGTTTAGTAGGCCATTTTAAGGAACAGCAGCAGGACTGAAAAAACTGTAGGTGCTGTCAGGCTCTTCTGATCTTCTACAGTTCATATTCCAACTAAGTGCTGGATGACTGGTGTTTCATTCTGAGCAGAAGCAAGATTTTTTCTGTTCAGTATGAAGTTCAAACCAGATGTGGGACATACTGTGTCTGCTGGGGGTTATTTCTGTGATGTTGTGGCCAGAGTAGGAAACCAACCACCTACCTGTGTAATGCTACTGCATTTGCCAGTATTTGTCCTCAGTTCTTCTGGTAAATGTTGGTATATTTTCTAGAAATGGGGCTGTTTGCTTTGCCTCGATCCTTTCTAGTGGAGCTGTAGAATTCATACATCATGTTCATAAAATGTGTGAACCAACCAACCCTTTTCCCTGAGCCAGGGTGCTTAATGAGGTAAATGTGATCAGGTATCATCTTGGTGATTGCTTATGCAAATATGACAAATTGTAAACTGGCTGCTGCAATTAGTTTGAAAAATATTCGCTTGGAACCCAAGTCTGGATGGATGCCATGTTTAACGTGTGGGAATTCAGATCAGAATCAGAGCATGATACTTAGGTGGTAAATTTTGCACACTTTGCTGTATGGTTAATGGACCACAGACATTCAGGCATTCTTCTTTCTTTCCAGGTAAGATTACTAGTTTCATTTGACCTGTTTTCATTACTCCTTTTATCACAGCCACAGACATACTACCAACACTAGGGAAAGAATAGTCATTGCAAACATGATATCACTGATGCCCCCTTTTCATATACATCCTATGATACATACATATATATATATATATATATATCCACATTTCATTTCAGAAATCCAAAACCCATTGATACTGTTGAATATGAAACATGTCAATAATATACACTATATATATATACATACACACACAAAAAGGCAGTAGAACATAATGTACAACATGTAACAACACACAACACATGATTTGGTGAAAACGATATGTTGTTTGGTGGGGGTAGTGTGCATTGCGATAGCATGCATTGTGAAACAACTGTCTTGGAATGGTAAAAATTGCATGAGGGCCTTCACTAGGTCTAATGTTGACCAAGAATGATTAGGTCAAGATTTTGTGATGGGGGGGGGTGGGAAAGGGAGGCAGAGGACTGCACTTTTACCATGAAACAAGTTGATTCATAACAATTTACAACTGTGCTGTCCAGTAAATTCTTTGTGTAATAATTTCTTCTGGAATTCAATAACCATTATCTAGGCATCCCAAGCCAGTGCCTGGATCAGAAATAACCTTACATGAAGCTTGTATAACTCACCTGGCTGAATAGATTGATTTGAGTCTTTTATGGCTATGATTGGGTTATGACACCATGTACTGTGATAGGTGGGTCCTTATATTTCTCAGGAACATACAGCTCCCATCTTCAGGTATATGAAGGTAGTATGTATCTTGTCTCATTAACACTAAAATGTGCTAAAGTACAGTGTGTCATGGCCCCGGACGATGTTATTCTTAATATTTACTGCCTGTGAGAACCTTAGATCTCACAACATTAACGTGGGTTGGAATAGACCTTAATTGCTTTCGTAAATTAATAACTTCAGATGAATTCTGAATTGCTCATATCTGAATGTACCAAGAAAAAAGAAACGACTTTGAACATTGCTTTTGCAGCGTACACAAGGACAGTAGTTTTCATGGCATTTATTTGAATGGGTTCATTATTGTAGAAGCATACGCTTTGAAGAACCAGCGGTTCTTTCCCTTTCTTGTTCCTGTTAGCGGTAAGCAAAGCCAGGTCACATCAAGCAGAGAAGGACAGATGTATCAGTAACAGAGATAAAGCTATTTCGCTGCAGCTGTCTGTTACAGGACTCTCTCCTTGTGTAGCGGTTTGTGTTTTGCCAGACAAAGCATCCAGTCGACTAGCTCTGTTGTCAAGTTTAGTTGCAGTTCATTCCCCTTCACCAATAAGTAGTTATATTGGAAATCTGGCAGCAATGCAAGGATTGTTAGGGAAAGAGCCCCAAGGTCTGTTCTAAGGTGGTTACCTCGCCTCCCCAAAAGCAAACGAAGACATAGCAATAAAAGAATCCCATCTGCTTGGTTAGGAGAACCGACACCCATATGTTAAATGACGAGGCACACCTGTAGCTTGAGAAGGCCGAGGGTCTGCAAGGCTGCCAACATAAGGAAACTGAAAATGAAACAGCCTCGATTTTCATTAGAATGCAGATTTAGAAAATGATTTTTATTTCGGACCACCAGTCACTTTCTAGACCTACGTAAATTTCATATTTTACGTGATTTGGAACGGTGGACAGCTCTGAATCGGAATATGAACGTGGATTATATTTCAGCAGCTGTATGAAACAAGATAGGCAGTTTACGTATAACATAACAAGTGACACGTTCGCGTAATGTTTATCCCTCCACGGCTATCAAACAGCCTGATACTGTATAACTCGAAGATAACGCTGTTATGGCTATTTAATGTCGCCGGGAACAGTAAAACGTGTTTACGTGTTCATGTGAAGTACCCAACTACAACGAAATTTGGAATTTCACGAAGATTTCATAAAAGTCCCCAATACAATGTCACGTAAATCTGTCAGTGGGAGCCACGCAGATAGACAGGCGGACCACGGACAGCTGATATCATTTAGAAGAATAGAGTGGTTTTGTGTCGGTTTAATGTCTCCGGGAACAATCACACCTGCTTAGGTCTTCATGCAAAGTGTCTGGTTTTAATCAAAATTGGCTGTGCCTGAGAGATTTTCATGGAAGCCCCCAATATAAAATTGCACGGAAATCCCTTCCAGTGGGAGCCGTGCTGATACGTTCGACCCGGCGGGCGGGCGGATGGACATGACGAAGGAATAAGTAGGCGCTTTTCGCGACTATACGAACGCGTATAAGAGCATGTTACGGACTTACGTTCAGCACAAGTTATAAACCATCAAATACAACCATAAAATATTTTTTTGTATAAACTAGCCCCACTTGTTTCGATGCTATGATATTATTCCAGGGCTTCTCAGACACAAGTTATTGAGATTTACATCGTAATGCGTGTGTTCAGCCAATGGTTTTCGGTAAACTTTCCTTAAAATCCCTTAAAGCCTGGTCCGGATTTTGGTACTGGTAGTTGTATTGTAAGCAGTTTTGCAGAACCAGATTATACACTGGGACACGCTGTGGCGCAGATGGTTGAGGCACTGCGCTACAGCCCGGAAGGCGGCATGTTAGATTCCCGATGGTGTCACTGGAATTTTTCGTTGATTTAATCCTCCCGACCGCACTATGGCCCTGGGGTCGACTCAACCTCTTAACAGAAATGAGTACCAGGAATATATCTTGGGAGGTAAGGGCGGCCGGTGCGTAGGACTGACAACCTTGCCACTTTCATGTGACGATTGTCTGGATATCTGGTAGTCATAACCTCCTGGAGCCCTCAGGGCCTTTCCAGGCCTGTACAGGGATTTTTTACCTTAGATTATACAGCGATGTCTATTAGGATGTAATTTTTCAGATGTTGTGCACATAACATGAGTGTGAGAGTAGAAATAGGGGAATGACGCATAGTATAACGTTTAGTTAATCATACAGGGTGTTCGTTCAACTGAAAGCGGAGCGGGGCATAGAGCTCGCGACTAACAGTGACAAAAAATGGCACCAAATCCGTTAAGCTGTAGACAACTTGCGCAGTTGGGTCCCAGCCATTGAAGGTTACACCGATCTTTTCTTGGCTTGTCTTGTACCAGGAGGAGGAACAGAAAGACTGAGGATTTCAGTAATGTGACATATAACGTAGCAAATTGCAGGCTAATATATAACTTCGTCTATTGTTTTATCTTACTCTATATTTAATATAATACATGCATTACCTTGAGTGGCAAACTTTCTGAAGCGTGTTTTTCTACAGGATAGTGGAAGTTTATTTGCTATATCCCACGTTATTATTAAGATACATCTATACATTTGTGCTTTCTCCCGCATTAAATCAGTTAGACTTTCAGTGCCGAAACTAGACATGCTTCCGCTCGATTACTTCCCTGCCCTCTGATAATAAGACCGCGTGACTGACAAGAAATGGCGCGTGATAGGCCACGCTGTCTTCAGCCACATAAGACAGAACGTGCCTGATTGCCATTTGTTAGGTTGGGTGCCGCCATAGCCTACTATCCAAGTTCCCAACAGCCAGACTGATCTCGTCTTGACTTGTCTTCTCCAATTTGGTGTCCCCCCACATTCTGAAACGGGCGCCTCGGAATAACCGAGGATGTTGACTGAAGGGAAGGTAAATGACCACGTATTCATTCATATTTCAGCCACCACAGGCCTCATACCTGACAGGACGTTGAATAGCGTGCCAAAAAGAGCATCGAGGGGGAAACGGGATTTTTGTGTGTAGTCTTCAGCATCTGAAAGCTGCTAGTACGGTACCACACCACAAGACATGAGATGTTTTCCGTTTTTTCTTTTCCAAAACGTTATTTTCTTTGCTGATAGTGGAGAACGGCATAGGCCTACTTCGTATTTGAACCTCCAACATTTGAAATGAGCAAAAATAACTTGAAGTTGCCCCTCTGCACGCCATGAAGGCGCGTAGGGCAATGAAGTTATATTTTTGAAGTGAGACATCCCCTTGCGCCATAAAGAGGAAAGACCTGTTTAGCTGTTTGTATACAGCGCTTCGAATCGCTATGCATATGGTGTAGTTAAAGACATTTTTCGACGGCACTGCTGTGTCTTATTCCAGTTTCGAGAATTTTCTTTTTACGTACAGCGGATCCCAGGACTTAGGTCATTATTGCAGGATCTTATTCTAGAGGTAGTTCTGCCTTGGAAGCCTCATGTACGCATGGGTTCTATTTCGCAACGGTGTTCGAGCTTCAAGTATTTTTAGTATATTGAATAGATTAGAAACGGCAGAAGTACTTTGTGTATTTATTGTGCATAGTTACATAGTTTACTACTTATTCATGATGTTCATAGTGTCCTCAATCTGCTTGGATACATCTTAACCGTCTAACCAGGGCACATGTAACCTGACCAGCACCGCGGCCTTATTTATGCGTCTTGCAGCGCGGAGACTTGAAGTAGTTCTCTCGCGTTCACCTTGCGTGCATAACTTATACCGTAGCTTCCATATATCCGCACACATGGTAATCCAGCAGCTTCAGGAATAGCGAATTGCT
>Ga0123353_10014346_pt1 | contig 11412 bp, 7 predicted proteins | sample TergutLab28metaG_3_FD_92763 | JGI IMG/M metagenome (GOLD analysis project Ga0123353, IMG submission 92763) | Labiotermes labralis P3 segment gut microbial communities from Petit-Saut dam, French Guiana - Lab288 P3 | ecosystem: Host-associated > Arthropoda: Insects > Digestive system > Gut ... | reverse complement strand
CTTCATTTTATCTAAATAAAACACCATTTTTTTTGTAAATTTATTTTTTTTATTAATTAAATGACTTGCTTAAAAAGTTTTTTTTTTTTTTAGATTAGTGAAATTTCCTTGTTTCTGTGCAGTAATTTGTAACTTAATGATACTAATCCAATACATTCCGATGAGTGAAATTTTAGTGATTACTCATAGCTAAACTTGAAATGTGGTATAACGTTGAACTTCACTGTCCATGCCTCACTCTTTCTGTCTGTTGGTGTATAACCATTTGCAAATTTATTTGAAGATGACAGCCACGTGGTATCGAATTTGCATTCGACCATAGCAAATACAACAACTGTGCCCTCTCTCTCTCTCTCTGTCATCACTTGCGTGCTCTCTGATAGAACAGTAATTTGATACATATTCATATAAGGCAGTCTTGAGACAATGGTTCATTGTTTTAATGGTGGTATAGTCGGTGCGTATTTCGCTGTGTCGAAACCACCTGGCCTCTGCCTGTACCAGTTTAATTATATCATGTTTTGAACGTGTTTACGAAGCAAATATGTACATGGATGCAGACACACGTGTCACCTACTGTACATGCTACTTATGCTTACATACATACATACGCACACAAATACACACACACACACACACATAAATGCCTGCTTTTTTTTTTGTCTTCTCGACGCTTTTAGAATCTGATTACGTAGTGTTGGTGATAACATTTTTAGTTAATGATGAATTATATACCATTCGAAAGGAGTTTTCCGCGTTCTGCTTCAATTATTGAACGGGATTTGCTTAGAGGGACCGATGGAAACGACGACAGCCTTGGGAAAACCACATCTTGGCTCTGATAGAAGTAGGTTAAATTAAGTCCAGAGCGTTTTCGCTCCATCAGCGTACTGATGCTACATATGTATGTATGTATTTGTGTGTGTGTGTGTATGTATATATGCATGTATTATGTGTGTATGTATGTACGTATTACGTATGTATGTATGATCTATGTATGTATGTATGTGTGTATGTATGTAGTTGATTGCAATGTGTTCTTATCGGTGTGAAATTTCTGTTTACGACTGCTTATTCCATAACGTTCTAGACGTGACAACCGTTGAAATATTCTGTGTGTCTTTTTAATTATAGTGACCAATATTAACCCTTACACTTAGAAAGTGGTTCTCTGTTCGGGGTAGTTACGACTGTAAAATTGAATTGTGTTGTGACAGACATTTTCTCCTTGCGGTATTTCAATCTGCAACCTGCGCAGTACAACCGTCGTTGTCGACGCCGTTCAGCGGACTGTTGATCGCCGTCTTCGTCCGACAGGCACGTACTGAATTAAGTCATTATTATTGTTGAATCTGAGCGCTCTGGTTTTAAGTGCCCAAGTTTTGGGACTATTTGAACAGTATATCTGCTGAGGTCAGAAAAGTATTTGATATTATTTCATGATGCTGTCTCTACTGCTTATTGCATGAGCTTAATAGCTTCTTCACTCACGGAAAAGTACCGGCGCATGATATGACCCCTGTTGCGACGTCACGTATTCGTTCCATTTTTTTAAATGTCGACCTCGTTCCCTGAGTCGTTTTGGTCTGTATTGTAGAATCTGCTTTGGTGTGTTCTATCTACCTTCTCTAAATGGTCCGTATGAGTTTGTCCGTGTTCTTATGTTATATTTTGCACTGAATTAGCAGTTTCCTTCTCAGATCTTCATTCTTGTTATGGCGCAGTGAGTTGCAGCTTGATAGCTGAGTCAAACCGGAGAAGGAATGGTTTCCCAAGCGGACGAGAGATACTGAAGAGAGTGCTGTGCCGTGTTACAATTCCTGCCATGGATCTAATCTGCACAAAACGGCCATGAACGACGTTCTGCTTGTGCCGGACAGAAGAGCAACCATGAAGAAGTATGCTGTGCCTGGATTTGCGCTGAGGCGCTCCTATGTGTTGCCATCCTGACTAATAATGCGTAATTCGTCTTCTTGAAAGGTTGCACGAATTTCGTCATAAGTATGTTAACTACGATAAAGGTAGCGGAAAGTTTGAAAATGAAAATCGTGTGGGAAATTGTACTACGCTGAATGTTGAGGCATTAAGCTGCTCCGAAACGTCGTGATTGTCAGTCGACACCTCATCATATATCAGAAAACGTTACTTTTCATCAGCACCACTGCGAGAACACCAAATTTTGCGCTCGTAAATTTATCCATGTGTGTTTCAAGCACCTCAGTGTGAAGGCGCATTGTGGGTATTGGGTCAGAGCTCCTCTCAATGTGAAGTCTGATTCTCTCGGTGTACGTACTCACAGCCAAGGAAATATTCGTTGCTTTATTCAAGTGTATCTTGTCGTGATGGTGCGTAGCCTTGAACGCGGTCGTTGGTGTGGACACTGCTACGAAAACACAGTGAAGAATACGTGACCGGCTTCTGACTGGAACATGACTGTCCCTGTAGTGTGAATACGCTGTTGGGCCCTGACAAAAATGAATGTCAAAGTACCTTAATAACGTCATGAAGCGGAGTCCTTCAGGAGCAGCTAATATTTCCTAGGTCCAGAAATTCCCGCATTTTGTGGAACCCAAATGTTCACTACCATAAACGAGTAAGAAACAATAATGTGACCTTCTCCTGAGCCAGATTAATCTAGACTATGCAGTCACATTTCTTCGAGATACATTTTGGTGTTATTCTTCAGTATTCCCCACCAAACCCTGTATGCGTTCCTCTGCTCACATATGCCTGTTAGATGTCCCGCCATGTCTTAGAAGTCTCATACTGAAGATATGGCGTGTTTTCAATGGTCGCCGTTCCGCTGCGGCAATTTCTCCGCCACATCTGTTGGGCGGGGTAGTGTTGAACAAGGCGTTCTTGTTGTCTGGCTCACGTTGGCAATGCTGGGCATGACCGTGACTCTAGCCTCCACAAGCCTTTCTCCATCCAGATCTCGTGATCAGGTCTCGTATAATTTCAGTGTGAACTGAGGATGTGTGTAGAACGTGTTTATTTTTCAGCCTCGTATACAGTCTATTACGGAATCCTTTGCTTGGCTACAAGGTGTACGTGCGACTTCCCTTTGGCAACGTACGTTGTTAGAAACGACTACATGGTCAGGAGCCTCAGTCGAGGCCTTTGGTTGAGCCAGTATTGAAAAGTCGACATCAGAGAAACCTGCCTGCGTTTCAACTGTGTTATCGTAGAACTGAGGTTATCAGAGTTATAGGTGGGTTGGTGCGTTTGCTCTGGAAATAACATTCGAATGAAGAGGAAATAAGTGACCTGAAACTCTGTGATTCAGTTGGTCGGTTCTCTTTGCGGGGTTTTGATATATACCTGCTTCCTTTTATTTCTTATGGATTTTTACACGGCTGAATGGGGTGTTTGTGTTTTTTCATGTACCTTGGAATGCACCCTGGTGGAATGTTTTTTTTTAATTGCAATGTAATGTTGAATTTTTCGAACTCTTCGTTTGTATGACTGCTGTCTGAAAGTCAACATGGTTGTCGTATGTAGATACACATTTAGAGAGTAGCTCAGATTTCTTAAATTTGTAAAATGAGCCTATTAGCATCGCGTCTATTTGGTCTGTGTCCTCTGCCCCATACACAAACTCAGAAACCACAGGGCGCATATAATTTGAGAGTTTATAGCACGTTGTTACAGAAAATTGCGGAGGTATTCTGATTTTAGTCAAAATCGGATAACAGTAATGCACACTTTACATGAAAACCTGTAAGTGTTTTTGCTCGCATCTCGAGCTAAATGCGGAGCGAATTTTTAGGTATGTAAAGAAATTTATCCCATATTCTAGTGCAGTCCTGTTTATGAACGTGCGTCGGATTTTCGAGATAGTGGAACAAACGTTAGTGCCCCAGAATTGTTAACGTTGGGTATATCCGTACGTTTAAGGATTTCTTAATTTGAGATTCACCTTTCCGTTTTCATTATGGTACATGCAGGAATAATTATTCGCATTAAGTATGAAAACTTCACCATAGCTCCTGCTGTTTCCTACAGCGTGTCTTGAATTTAGACGGAATAATTCTTGTTACAATTTACCCTTCTGTTCTCCATTTTACTTACTTAACTGCCCTTCCATATCAGTTTGTGTACAAACACTGTGTACGTTGGCACCATGCTTGGTGCAAGGCACAAGAAAAAAAACACATCTGACAGACTAATTTGTACGTTGTGCACAAACATAGCGCACTTTGGATGTGTCTTGGGGTTTGTGACCTGAGCGACATCCCTTGTCTGAACATTACAGGGAAACTTACGAAAGAGAACAGAGGTGACACCTGCTGCATACTAACCACTTGTCATTCGATTTTTTCCGTTTAAAACTGTGTGCATTCCAAAACTGTGAAATTATTTAATAAGCTGTATAATGTCAAGTATATTCATAAAAGTTACATAAGTTCGGTTTTTCAGTTGTGTTTGAATTTAATGTCGAGAACCGGGGGGAACAAGTACGTGAAGAAAACAAACGAAATAGGAATTGCGTGTCGTGTGTTATCGTGGGAATCTTTTGAGGTTGAACAAATGTTATGATCATTTAGTTCAGCACTGCAAAAAGCACGTGTTTTGATGATAATGTGTAAGTAAGCAGCGATTTTTCATGGTAATAAGGTAGCCGCAACTGACAATGATCTTAATGTTTGGGCAGCTACTATAAGGCTATTAATCAGTGCTTTAGGGTTCACGTGATTTCAGTTTTGTTTTTTTGTGTCTTGTTATTTGCTTGGTATAATCCGTTATGGGCTTCTTGTGACCGAACGAAACGACTAAAGTAAAGTATAGAAGGAATAACAGAATGATAACTCTGGAAGTATTTAACGTGCAGCCAGTTCCAAAATTGTTTAACGTATAAGAGGTCTTGGGCGAAGTCTCCGCTCCCACGAATGGTGTGTGGCCTGACGAGGGTTGGCGTGCTGGTGGACAGTGGACCCACCGGAAGACAGGCGCTGTGCAAAATAATTTGTTTCTTGTCATCTTGACGCCATGACGACTGCGTTGCTGGAAGAAGTTGAAGAGTCTAATGGCTTGGCTTCCGTTTAACTGCACTGTGTGGAGAGGGACGTTTGATACAGTTATTGCTAAAAGTGAAAAGGGATATGGAAGGAGGTTTGTGCCTTCATACGTCTGATGGCCTCTTACTTCCGGTCCCCGAAAATAAGGTTGGCAAGAAACAGATATGAATCATTTTGAATTGGATTTCGGATGTTCGCATAAAAACACTTCGCATCTGTCTGAAGACTCTTCTTGTGTTAGGCCTGTCTTGTCTCAGTGACTCCAGATTCCTGTGCTTTGATGCAGCAGTATGTTTTTAATGTAGCAAGGTAATTCCACATTTCTTCTTTAGCACTCATGCAATACCCAGAAGGATACGCTGCATATTTTGGTAAAATTCTGTACATTTATTACATTTTTATGAGTAAACGCCATTTAATATTGATATCTCGGTCAATGGAGTATTCTCAGTGTGTGACAAATGGTGTTGTTGTTGTTGTTGTAGACAACTGCCATTCTGTAATGGAACATTCTCATTGAACACTGCGAATGGTTTTAAAGTAGGGCAGGTCAGTCTAAAATTCGCGCTTGGAATCGTATAACGATCTTCGTTGTAAGACCGAGTGTTGTGTTGGTATTATTTAGTTATACTTGTCTGTGTCTGCACCATGTCTTTAAAGAAGGAACACAATTGCAATTCAAGAAGTTTGTTTTAAGGCGTTACTTCGCTTTAAAACAGAAAGGGTATTGTTTAAGGCGATTTTTTGTGGGGTTGGGGGTGGGGGAGGGAGTCAATTTATTGGAGATTTACTTTTGTAATTTAGATAGCTTCGTAACGGTATTTGGGGAGGTGGAGAAAGGTGATGATAGGGCGGAAAATAAAAAGGACTTGGAAGGGTGTGTGAGAGAAAAGAAGGAAGCAGACAAACGTAGGAAAGGGATGATAGAAATGAAGAAAGTAAGAAATAATGGAGCAGGAAAGGAACGCTGGAAAGGAGGAAACGGGATTGAGTTATTCAAGGAATAGTGTAAGAAAAGAAAGGGAATGGTGGTTACGGATGCTAAAGAGGTGATATTTCCTTAAATTCGGTCCATTATCGTGTGCCGAAACAAAAGACCTGGTGACGGCGTAGGTGTGCTGCAGACTTCATCAAATACAGAGACTTCTCTTTTAATCATACTTGGGAAACTTGTCCGGGTAAGTTTATGTGGCGTACTTGTATGTAATTGTGTAGTCGAAATTGATGAAACACAGGCATTTGCGTAGCTGCTTGCTGTAATATCTACAATAGAAATGTGCTGGAAATCGCTTGTGAATGTGTGAGTAAATGCTGAACACAACTAGTGGCTAAATGGAGCAATTGCCCTCACGACGCACCTAGTATAGAAAACTAAAAGTTAATTTGTACACCAAATAGGCAGTCATATATCCGTATCTTAGCTGATTGAGTCTGACCCAAAATTTTCTAAGATATTAGTGTAATATCTATTTTAATACTGCATCACAGCTAGTCGCAGGTGTCTCAACCACGTCTCACTTGAAGATTTAAAACTCAGTTAGTTGTTTTCCATCTCTCCCTGACGTTAAGTTCCTCGCGAATCCATTCCTCATGGATTTGATTGTTCTGATAACATTTGTTCGAGAGTATTAGCCCAAATAAATTATTCATCTTCTTGTTACTTCCATCCCCTTAGCTCCACATATTCTCAGCATCCTCTTCTGAGACATAACAGACTGTAGAATGTGACGTTTTGTAGCTGCTGTACCACACTATGTGAAAAACACATTCTTAATATTCACCGCCCTTAAAAAGTGAAATCTTTATTCTTACCTAGTGTGGTACGTAACGTTTAATGTCCCTACAGGAGCGGGTAGAATAATAATTCTTACTTTCGCCTTTCTTTGTTTTGCAGCAGTTAGAAAGATGAGGGATTTTGAACTGAATGGCCCCACTTGTTTTGCGTATTTGATGGTCCATTAATTTGTTACGGCAGCTTTCATGCATTAATCTTTCCCAAATACTTTAACTTTTTTTTTAATAGAGATTTCAAAATAATTAATGTTAAAGCTTCTAATGTAGTTATGATTTATAATTCACGCAAAGAAATTCCACTGAAACCGGAAGCTTACTTTCTTACTGTCTTACACTGTGAATTAAACTGGTGTTTTAAGCAAAGCTGGACCCTCAGCACCCACCTTAACCAACAACACACAGAAGGCTGACCTGTACCGCACTTACCAAATTCGAAGTACCATCGACCCGTCAGTCTAATGTCGCCAGTGTCGAAGTCTTTTTGAAAATGAACGCCACATTTTGGTGGACGTGAAGCTATGTAGTATATGTAAGTCATTAATCAAATCATTACATTGAGCTCGAAAAGTGTTGGAGACTTGGATTCCTGGTGGATTGAATTTATATCGTGCAATATAACAATCGATTTCTGTTCAGTTAATAGCACTTTGAACATTTTAGCCATATTGAAATTCAGTTGGGCGTTAACAATTGGCCTGCTGCATAAATCACTAAATGTCCTATAAAATGTAACAAATTCTGTAAGAAACTTCTACTTGCAACATGGAAACCCGTTTTATATTACAACACAATAATAATAAAGGGCCGTGCTTAATAGGGCTGAACTCCACTTTTGCCTTCATTTTATACTGACGTAAAACTTTTCGGTGAAAGTAACCCGTTTCCATATTTTACGAAGTGCCTGAGTGCCTGTAATAAATTGTGATAGAAGTGTGGAATTTTCGAGCATAGGCTTGTTTTTTATATAGCTGTAATATTGTGTTTTGTAATACTGAATTGGAAAATGAAATTGTTTTTATATTGTAACATCTGTTTGTTAACGAGCTGGGCCTCGTTCCTGTCCATCGTCCGCGATCGTTCCCGTCATAATTTCCATCGCAGTGTTAATTCGATATTGAAATTGACCGTCCTATGTGCTTATCGGAGAAGCGACAGGGAACTGCCACTGAGGGGCAGAAACTCGGACGTTACCTCTACAGAGGTTGATCTATATTTTTTAATTAGATAGTAGAAACCTCGAAAAGTCAGGAACCAAATCGTTAGCACTTGTGACATTTGCTACGACCAAACTGTAGCAGAATTAGGAAAAGGCATAAAATTATAAGCGTGATTTAGAAGCATTTCACTGAACACAGAAAAAAGAGGCTTAATTAACTGCAGTCGAGTTAGCGTAGTATTGACCTTCCTGTCTGTTCTTGTAACCCGAAGTTCTGAAGTATAATTTAGCACCTGTATCCCATGTTTTGGAGGTATCCGAATGACGGGGAGGTACAGCTGTGTCTGAGCTTCAATAAATACCGTGCCATGGTTACATTGCTCCATGCTTCCTCTAAGCTGGGCATTATATGAAGTCGCCCGACAGCGCCAACTCCAACCGCTTTACGCCCGGGAAATGAGTCCCTTAATCTGAATGGGAAAAGCTGTGCATACTCTTCGAATGTCGTTTTCCTCCTTTCAGTAAGTAGCTCTCGTCCAATAGGAGCCGGGATAGCTCAGTCGTTATAGTGACCAGGCACTGGATGGACGACCGTGAAGCGTCAACTCAGGTTATGGGGTCCATTTAACTTTACCGGTGGGTTTTTTTGTAGAGGTAAGGCGGCCGAACCGTGAAGCTGACAAACCTGCATATTATTCTCGGAGCTATGCCTCCACTCCTCCGCATGCCTTTATGACGTGCACAGCTACAACTTTTCGTATTTCCTTGTAATATCTGGAAACAGCTGAAGGGTTTTTCAGTCGTGTCGTTACCTCTTGCAGTCGATTTTCAACTGAGTTCTCATGTTCATATTCCTTTTTCTCATTTGGCGCCACATAACGATTCGAACTTACAAAATATCATTTAGTGACATTCAATTGTTGCCAGTAACGGTAGCGTCCATTACTGTGGCCTTGGTAACTGGTAGTGGACTGATCAGGGACGTGAAATGAAATCAACAACGTACGTGTTTTTGAAATGTACTTTCATATATCTGCATGTTTCGGCCCACGAGACGTCGTCTTGAAAACCGCCATAGTAGGTTCTCAAAACCGTTACACATAAAGCGAATATAAAAATTAAGTAAAAGAGATGAAATATAGAGCATACGGATATGATCACAGGCAATAAAGTAATTAGATTATCTGTGTAAGTAAAGAAATGAAATATGTGTTGTTCGGTTTGATGAACCGAAGATATTTGTGTGCTTACTTGAAGTGATGTGTCAACTACTTCTTTTTACGTAATTGTGTAATGTGGTTTATATTTTATCCCTCTCTTACGTTTCTTGTATTCGTCTTTATATATATTCGTCCCGAGAACCTTCACTTATATTGGTGTAATCCGTGATGATGACGATTGTTGTTACTGCGGAACTTGTAGAATTGTAAACAAACATTTCATAAAAAGTGTATATCTTTGGTTATATTACATGTCTAGCGAACACGGTAATAGTGTAGTACATACCGAATTAATGATGGACTTTTTGAAAGTCAAATTACGTATTTATTACGGTTGAAGGCTTCTACCTTTTGTGTTAGAGGGTGTGACATTGACTTTTCGTTATGCAGATTTCATTCTCTTGACATCTGCTTAGCAAATATTTAACATGTGATGGTCAGATGATATTCTTTCAGTGTCAGAATGTGTAAACACGCAAATAATATTTGATGTTTTGTAATACGCTTCTTCAAATAAGGACTAAAAGTGCTTAACGAACTGGAAAGCTTTCCGCCACATGATGGATGTTATCTTTTCACATGAACTAAATTCAAAATTTCGTATTAGCTTTTGTCTTTTGCCAGACTACTTAAAACCAGCATTTCGAGCTGGCGTATTATTACCCCGAAAGTCATATATATCCACGCCTTTTTCTTGCGTTTTGTTAGTTAGAACTGGTGTGTATCTCGTTTCAGACGTCCGAGACTAATCCTTTTTGTTGTAGTGCTGACATGCTGTTATTAAATGGGCCAACTACAGGAGATGAGAGAGCGGAAAAAATCTGATATAATCTTGTGCATTACAAACAAATGACGGGTTGTTATGGATGCAGCGAACCACTCCTGCCATCCGCTAGACCTGTGTGGATTAGGTAACTTTTAATTAAGGGGCTTGAAGCCTCCCAGTTTCATTATCGCTTCCCATCTACTGGAGGGAAACCCCTCATGTTGCCAAATTAACGGAATATTATTGCGTAAAGTGAGCGAAGGATTAAACGTAAAATTTCCATATTGTGTTTTACTGTAGCATTCGTATTTCATACTCGTAAGTTGCAGTTGTAACTGATGAGTGTTGCGCGCGACAATTTGCTGGCTGGGTGTGCAACAGTCAGCCGGAGAGCTAACGGCCGTCAGTAACAACTGTCACATTTGTTCCCTCATCCACACACAGCGCTGATTTTATTTTTGCGCCACACTAAAAGTGACAGCCCGCAAGTGCTGCGTAAGTATAGATATTTTTGTTACTTAAGTAATTAACATGGGATCAGTGCTTATGGAAACGTCACTTCTAGGACTGATGCGTCAGGGTAATGACGTGAGCATCAACTTGGGATGATACCAACCTGAGAAAATGTTGTTCATCTAAAGTGTTTCGTAACTGTAGGAACAAAGGTCCGCAGAATTTGTAGATTATCAGTAAAAAGTCCAATTAAATATACATTTTAATAATTGGATAATGCACGGAAAGCATGGGAGATCTAAGATTATAAACATCTTAATATTGGATCTTGTTTGTTACTTCTGTGCTGCACAGTTCCGCACATTTGTAGATGACAGGTAGATCAATAAGCCATGCATGCCACATTCAGACCGAAGGGGTGGGAGGATAAGCTCTTCAAATTTACATATATATTGCTTCAAGTTCTGAAAGTTTTGTAGCTTGTGCTGGCTAAAAAATACTTTATTCAATTCGATTATAGTTTGAAAGACGGTGTACGTTTTCTTACATATGAAAAGTCTGGACTGTTACGAATAGATTAATCAGGTCCATTTTGTGCTCATGATGATTCTTTAAATTCACCGTTAATTGTGACGTTCACTGCAGCGAATATTTGGGGGAAGTGACTGCTTTTAGTCTGTGACCTGAAGAGGTAAGAGGGCAGATCTGTTCGAAGCATTTGTATCTCGCAGACTACACTGCACCACTTTAAAGAGGGCTTTAAACGTCTTGGTCCTAAATTTGTTTACTCGAAGCCAGAGTAAACAGAGTGACCGGATACAGTACTGCTGCAGTCACATGCAGATACGGTTATTGTGCAGGTACGTGCACACGTAGTCCTACTGTAGTTTTGTGCCCGAATTTTCCATGTGCATTCACTGTTAGTTTTTACATCTGTTGCTTTGATTTTCATTTATTTATGATTAAAGTGTACTGTTTCGAAGCTGCATCACAAATCGTACACAG
>Ga0123353_10014344_pt1 | contig 11413 bp, 4 predicted proteins | sample TergutLab28metaG_3_FD_92763 | JGI IMG/M metagenome (GOLD analysis project Ga0123353, IMG submission 92763) | Labiotermes labralis P3 segment gut microbial communities from Petit-Saut dam, French Guiana - Lab288 P3 | ecosystem: Host-associated > Arthropoda: Insects > Digestive system > Gut ... | reverse complement strand
TGAAAATCACCCTCCCTTTGAAAGGAACAATAACTTCGTCAATAGCCAGATTTTCGGAAGGGTTGTAAAATTTGGAAAATGTGTTATTTAGAATTTCAAACAGGTCTCGTATCTTCCATAGTCTGTCAAACTTTTCGTCTGTCCTATCAGGTTCATTCATGTTGTCAGTAAAATGTAAGTAACGAAGGATGTGAAAGTATCTGTCTCAGTTCATCATTGTGCCATAGAAAGGTGTGTATAGCTGATCCAATTTTGACCAGTAGTCCATCAGTTTGTCTCTTACACCATGTCCCATCTATATTCTCAGTGCCAGAAACACAAACACTTCGGCTTCAGTAACGTTAGGTTCAGGACAGGGTCCATCGTCAAGTCCGTCTATGCAATTTTGGTAGTAGCGGTTAGTCTCCACCACCAACAGAGTGATAATTTCTGCAAAACACAGAAGAAAAACGTTAAGTGGACTAGAGCCGTCATTTATGTGGGACGTTTCATTGTCCTTGTTTCCTCTGGGACCCCCTTTATATGTGTGTGCTACACTGCTCTGAGGGCAAGAGGGGCGTGTCCATTGTAGGGTCACTGCCTGTCAATTGTGTTCACATGACCCAATCTCAACGACTTCATCTACGTCAGAGGCACTGGAGGAAATTGAACTGCTGGACTTAGGACTACTGGCTGTTTGGCGGTAAGGTTGAGTATGCGACACCCCTGGCTCACCTTAAGGACCTCCCTCAACTGAACTGGCGTCGCTTGATACTGTCGCGTCACCAATATCAGTGTCAAGAAAAAGTTTAGCTATTTCGCTGGACTGTTGGAATCTTCACCTTTTGCTTGGCTGTCTCATTTTACAACAACACACACACCCAAGCACAATCAAGTGGTTACTCGTAATCAAAAAACTCTTTATTTTCATTTTTATCGCCGTGCAATATTGTCAATTTTAAAAATTATAGCAAACCAACTAGTTGCACACAATGTATTTCACTTGGTAAAAATCACACTTTAAAACACATTAAAAGTCATAATCACCTCCTATGTATTTCGATCCCAATGGATCATCATCAGGGATTTGGAGTGCCTATATATGAAGTTATTGGGTTCTTCTTGTTTACGATGTGATGTGAACATTGTTGTGGCAGCATGTGTGTAATTGTAATAGACCTTTGTAAACAATCTTTTAATTTTAGATCCAAATGGGTATAATCAAATTGCTTATCATTAGTTCGTCATACTTACAGTGATAGTGTAGGTTATGTTGTGCTGTGTTGATCTGGTCGTTGTCTGCCCTGTGCTGGTTGTGATGTTGTTATTCCGTGATTGTCATACGTCCATGCTGCGTCATGTATACAGTCAAAGTGTATGTTATGTTCCATTGGTTGTTGTTCTGTGATCAGTGAACTTTTTTGGTGATACTCTTGGATGTACATGATCTCCCAGCAATTCATGTAGCTACCCTTTGTACATGTTTTTATCATTTGCATGGTTTCATCCAAGGGTCCGTATTCATGCCTGTTATTCAGTATATGTAAAGCGTATGCTGAATGTGGGTTATTGGTTTTAATGTATCTAATGTGCTCTTTATGTCTTATGTTAATTGATCTTCCTGTTTGTCCCACATAAGCACCTTTACATGTGTTGCATGTTAGTTTGTATACTCCACTTAGGTTTGCTTTTGTTTGTTTTTCAGATGTCAGTAACTTGAAAGTATTGTTTGTGGTTCTGTATGCTATTTTTATTACAGTTTCCTTAAAGATGTTTGTGATCTTTCTTACAAAACTTCCATAGTAGGTAAAAGTTGTTGGTGGTTGTTGTTTCTTTTGTTTTCTTAGTTAGTTGTGTTTTTAATTTTGTGATCTGTTCTGTGGAGAAACCATTACTGTGTGCCATACTGAGTATATTGTACCATTCTTTTTCTTTTTGTGTTAGTGGTAGAGAGAGTAGTCTATTAAGAAGAACCCAATAACTTCATATATAGGCACTCCAACTCCCTGATGATGATCCATTGGGATCGAAACATGTAGGAGGTGATTATGACTTTTAATGTGTGATTTTACCAAGTGAAATACGTTGTGTGCAACTAGTTGGTTTGCTATAAATTTTAGAAAAAAATCTCTCTCTTCAAAACTGAGTCTGTGACTCAGCCAGAAGTGTGAAAAAAAACGCATTGGGCCATACTATAGTTCTGTTTATTGTAGCCTGTCACCATGTCGCTATGAACCAAATGGTGTGTAGTAACGTACTCCAGAGGATAAAGTAAGCCATTCATTAGACAATCGAATGCCTGTGTACGAACAGCCTCATATAAAAAATGGATACATGTGGTTTTCTCTCAACCGGTAGACCAGTCAGAGCGTAAAGCTGGAAAAACTTCTAGTGTGGTGCTAAGAATGAGTGAAATCTCCCTAAATATATTGAGAGTGAAATATTTAAATGGCTGATGCTCTGGCTATCCTAGTGAATGGGACGGTCGAGCCTTAGGGAGTGCGGAGGTATTTAAATGCTCTCCTAAACGGTTGGACTCAACAGCTGTAAAGGTTAACCCTACTGGGGAATATGTTGGCACAGGCTGGACAAGAAAGGAATGTGGAAAGGCCAATAAGTAGAACACCTGCTGCAGCTACTCAAGTCGTTAGATTTGAAGAACATGGCAGAAAACATTGGCCTATTCCGTCTGCCACGCGAAGAAGATGTCGTGTATGTTCAGCCAGGGGTGTCACCAGAAATGTTTCAGTGATATGCCAGAGGTGTGATGTAGCACTATGTGTGGATAGAAAATGCTTTATAGATTACCTATCCCTGAAACTTTTCAGGCTGTTCAACTGGACCTCCGTATGTAAAATTGGGGCCTCAGCTGGAAATGTAAGGAAAAGAAATTTAAATTTTAAAAATTAGTTTTTATTTAGGCAATAAAATTTTATGTATTTTTAAGAGAACTGCTGAAATATCTGTGTTAGATACTCTTTCCTTGATGGAATAAGGAAATATCATGTAGAGATTCTTGATTCCCCCTCATGAAAGGTATACTGGAAACAATAACACAAGTCGGTAGACTGGAATGGCACTGAACGAAGGTTAGTCTGTCTCGGTTCATGACGGTGACGCAGCCAAAATGTCACATGATAACTGCGAGTGGTGTGAAGAGAAAAGTTGTTTGTGAAGTGTTGAGGAAGTATTATGTTTGTGTGTGCATAGTAAGATGATGTTTCTGACACTACCACTCCAAAGCACAACTCCACAAATCCTAAAGCTGCAATTTCCTATGCAAACTTGGGGCCAGAAACAGAAACATAAGTAAAATAAATTGAAAATTATAGTTTTTTTTATTAATTTCCTGCATGTAGGCATTAAACATTTCTACTGAATCTTTTTTTTTGAACTGAAATATCTCTGATTTATTCCAAATACAATGCAGATTATTTCATTATTTCATCATCTTCGGTTTATAAGATATAAACATTTATTGTCAAACACATGTAAATGATTTAAAGGACCATCGCAGAAAACTCCGTACCCCTGGCATGGAGACTGAACTAAATCCCATACGATAAAGGTTAATAACAACCTAACCTACAGTAACTCACTTAACAGCGAAATTATATCATAATGGTGTGAACAAGGAACTGTTTTTGTAGGTAACTTTAATTTTTATCATGAGATTAATTACTATATTCACACCACCATAAGAATATCCTTTCCCAACTGCAACTTTTAAGGGAAAGCAATTGGTTTTTACTTACCCACATATAAGTTTCAAGTACATTACTCTTCACATACTTTTAACTTCTGTCTGTGTGTAGTGCCCCATTTTAGGTCAACAGGATGTCTTTTTGGTGAAACTTGTACTGTGTGACTGTCCTTTGTCCTTCCATTGCCATATTTTGATGTCCCACAGTTAATTTTAAACTTGAAAAATATGCTGCTTGAAGAAAATGAAGGAATATATGACATTCAAGTATCACTTCTTTTCACATTTTCTTCAATGATCACATTACGTGATTTAATAAACTACAGTTGAATAGGCACAGTTACTATAAATTTCTTCAAAACTGAGATTCAATTCTCAACACAAAGGGTCACTGCACTATCACACTCTGAGCAGCATTTAGTAACTGTAGAGACCCAGCAATGACATATGTGTAGATATGATAGGATGTATTTTGAAAGTCACCATCATTTGTCCATCATTCAAGTTGGGTGAAGAGAAACAAGAATTTTGGAAACATGGATTCATGTGCAGTGCAAAATGTAACTTGGATACAAAGACTTTTCTAATTCTGTGACTGCAGAAATATAACATGGTGTACACTGTATGCAAATATGGAAGTAATGATAATGAAAATACAACAGTAACTGTTTACTGACAATATTGTTGTGTTATTGACTTAAACTAACACAAGCTGGAAGGTAGTGATGAACTCATATTCAGATATGTGTTTGATGGTTTTTAGTGTTATATATACAACAAGCACTACAGATGCAATAACTTACACAATCTGCACAGCAGTTCTCCTTTTGTTGCAGTCTCTATTTAACTGCAAAATGTTTTGACCGTTACACGTTGCCATTTTTGTGTAATTCATACTAAAAATTTTGAAGAGCACAATGCACACACATACAATACTGTTTATTTCATAAATCATAGGATCAGATATACATGGCATTTTATGTGTCTATATTTGTTCGTGATTTTTACACAGCCGCCCAAAAATGATCATGTTTAATGGCTGAAACATTGTAATGTCACAGGGAAATGTAGAGAGGACTGTTGTGCAGACCGTGGTATTTACTGAGTGTACTTTTCTCTAAAGCAATGTAGGTGTAGCAATTGAAGGAAAGAGCGCTTGTTACTCGGTGTATACATGAGTTTTGATAACAAATATCTTTCCCACAAAGTGAATCATGCATGAGTTTCTGTGATATTTTTAATGAAAATAAACCGTAGAGATCTCACTGTATATTTTGATAAACATGGTACAATACTGTCAGCTGAAAGATAGCCAAAAAAAAAAAATTCAGCTATCAGTACTGGAAGGTTTTAATGGGAACAGACTCTGAAGCTAAATATCTTGGTAGGCTATTGGGTGATTTAACATTAGGAATACGCAGATGGAAAACTGTTCTTAGTTCAGTCACCACACACCACTACCTTGAGACAGGAGTCCTGTTTGCATTTGAGTACTTTAATGCCAGTGGTCATGACATAAGATGCTCTGCAACTATTAGAAACCACCAGAAAGGAGCAGCATTCCACTGCAATGAAAAAAATGCATTTCTGAGCAAGAAACAATGTACTAATCGGACAGCTAAAAAGATGGGCATATTGATGCACCACAACTGATTATCCTTGAAAATTTCATGAAACGGTACCAAGACGGTAAATAAGAAAATTTACATATGCTGCTAAATAAATGAAAATTAGTCATGAACTCTAACGAAAAATTATTGTAGCACTATTCAGACTGTACACTAACCTTCACCGACTAATTTTACATCTGCATAGATTATCTGTCTCCTGATCGCCTTACTGTACCGAGTCATCAAATTTATATGAATGACAGGCACCGTCTACTACTTTATCAAGCCAGTGTATGTTCAGTAAATACTAAAAACATGCAGCAAGTTAATGCGATATGGTCCGAAAGATTTAATAAATTTTACAGTCTTATCCAATCAAACGATTCTCATTACAGATTGTAATCTTTGGGCCAAATCCATAGTTTTCGGAAAAGGTCTGCAGGCCACCAAACAAATTTAGATGGGCCACATGCAGACTGCCTGCTGCCAGTTTGACATGTCTGATCTGTTTTCTTCAAAACAAATGAAGCTAATGGACATGGCAAAGTTACACTGTTCAAACTATGAACTTGCAGCTGCAACTAAACTTAAAATTACAAAACATTCCCATTTACCAGTCTTCCTCTATTTACACTTGTGTACAAAACGGTTTTTGTTGTGGCACACTATAGTTCAGACTCTTATTTACATTAGACACACAATGGCTGTTTACAGCAGTAATGGAAATTATGATGCACTTAACCTCAAACCTCAAGTACATGCTGTTATCATCACAATCTGTGTCATATACAGTAATTACAGATGATTTTTACTTGCTTGAGAATTCTGTTCATTTGTGGCATACCACTGCTTTCATTCGCTGTAAAGTACTGTGATGCACACACAAAATGAAACCAGAAATCAACATTGATTCCTGTGCATAACAGAAATTCTCACTAGATAGTTTTATATACTCACACACGTGAGAACACTCATGTTTTAAAGCTTGAGTCACAAATATAGTTGTAGAAGTACAAGGATACCAATAAAATAAAAAAAAAATATTTGGAAAGAGACCACTTTTTACAGTTGGTATTGTGTTACTGATAAGGATAAAACAGTTTGAGGGTTGACAAAAATAATAATGGAGAAATGAGAGACCTGCTTGGAATTCACAGGAGCAGATATTAATGCCCTAAACTGTACAGATTTTTATGGAAATGTAAGCCTTTTATTCTGTTACACAGGATTGTGTGTCTAAGTAAACTACTGATTCTGACACATATGATGTATGCTGTTTTGTTCAAGTCTTCCTTTTTGATTATCTAATTTTGCATTTCTTATTTTATATCAAGTGGTACTAGGTGCTTACAGTATGCCAGGAAACTGGACTCACAAAGATGGTTCAAGTCTTCTAGGAAGTGATGCCATATTTTTGGGTGAGCAGTTCTCAACCTTTGCAAGGATCTGGTGCCTTCACCTTCAAGGTCAAGCAGTTCTTTCTTCTTGGATTGCTTAACTCTGAAGATGAAAGGCCTAGATTCTTCAAAAGCCAACATCTGCTTGCCCACTGACACAGCATCATATTGAATAAACTTGAATCTTCATCAAAACCATTGTGAGAACCTGAAATTTGGCAATGAACTTAGAATGTTCAGAAAGCAAGATTCTGCACCAGTATACGAATTTAAACAAAGACTGAAACTTGCAGAATAATTATATTTCATTATGTAGGACCTCCAGTTTTGAAAGCAAACATTTGAGAGGACAAGAAAGGTGGTTGTGGTGTTTTTATAAATTCAGTGTAGAATAATGTCAGATATTTTGCATTTATGACAAACTAAAATTGTTAAAGAGACGAGCGGAAACTTACTTAAGCCAGAAAAAATAACTGTTACACTGTCCGTGCTCATATATGCTAGTGCACCACTGGCACTATGTTCATGGAAGGGACAGTGGATATGGAGGGTAGAGCTTAAGAGATTGTACATGCAGTGTGGTAAGAGCCTGGCCCTGAGAAGTGTAAGTGAACTGCCTACTAATGGTATAGCCATGACTGCTGTCATTCCTAATGTAACAGCTTCATCCTGCTGCACTGTCTGTACCATTATACACAAAGGTGTTCTTATTTAAAGATCTATGACATGTAATAAATTGCTGTTACTAACAATGAACTCATAATTGCCTTAAAAAATGGTACCTAGAAAAATAGCGGTGTTCAGCTAGAAAATATAACCAGAAAAATGTCTGGGACCAAAAATATATCATAAATTTGATGACGATGATAGCTGGCTGAAGTGTTACAGTGTTAAAAACTATTACCAAGTTGAATAGTCATTTGTCTGTTTAATAAGGTGCAAACACAGGGAAAAGAAGTAATTTTTAGTGCTGACTATAATTGTAATCTTTGATAGTCCTTATGATAAAAAAAACCAGAGGAAAAGGAGCAGTCTGTCACAACGATATGTACCAGCAATCTATTGAACACACTTGTGATATCTTGCTTCTTTTCAGCTCTTTTTTATTTGTATATCAATTTATATATAATGGGGTGTCATGCATAAAGATCTTGTGTTGCTCTTCCTCGCTATGATTGCCACTTCATTACCTGGATATCATTATTTCAACTTAAAGTGATTGTGATAATTCTGGGTTTTTTTTGGCTAGTCAAAATGAAATTACAGTGGTAGTGGATTTGACATTTGTTCTGCATGTACCTTTATTGATTTGTGTGTCTGACTGTTGATCTGGCTTGGGAAGATGTTATTGCTAAATGAAATTAGAGGGATAGCCATTTGCATAAACTGTAATTTTATATTCCTGTGTGAAATTTTTACTTGATATACTTTTATAGAAGTGTATATTTTTGTTCTGTATTTGAAAATTAAATATACATGTTGTATTTTAAAATTTTTCTGTCCATGAACCTTTTTGTATTTTTCTTTCATGTTCACGATACTGCACACCATTTTATGTTAGGAATTGATCAGTGGATAAACCTCCGGCATATCAACAATTATAAGTCAAAATACCAGCCATTTATCATTTCCTGAAGTTAAATTGTTAATCATGGCCCAGCTATAAATATGCTAATTACATGTATCAAGATACTGTTTATGGGGGATAGGAACCTGACAGGCACCTCTCCCCTATACACAAACCACACTAGCAAATATAAAATATTCTAATGGCATAAATGTTTATACCTTCATGTGCCCAATTACTCTTTTTCTTATTTAGGGCTACATCCTCTACAACATGGGTGTCAAACCCCCATGCCGCACGCGGCACACCAGTGTTATGTGGCCTACAGCCCCATTTGTAAATTATGTATGCCGTGTTCAAATTTAAGATGCACCCCCTCTTAAAAGGGCATTTCTGGGGCAAAAAGCTTGCAGCAAAATGCATTCCACTGTCTATTGCACTACTACTCCTTCAACAAGGCCACATGTTCTTCATGGAAAATGATCTTTTCAAGACTTGAAGAGTGAAAAATAATACCTCAGATTTTAAGACACACCATAATTTTCAGTTCTGTGAGATGTGAAGAAAGGCATGTCTTAAATTTATAGCAGCTTGGTATATACTGTAGAAAGTACACAGTAACATAGTTAGGTATTCCACTTATTGTGATTTAAGTATGGCCCTCCAAGACCCACAATAATGGTTGTGGCCTCTAGCAAAAAAAAAAAAGTCAGATGCCCCTGCTCTACAGAATAATAACTTAATACTTTCTTAGATTTCCACAACTCTTACATATGTGATATTTTATCACAGACTACATCTACATAAAATGCAGACCTATAAGACAAATATAGGCCATTTATACAAATTAAATAGGATGTCCCATCACTATCATCTGAACAATTGACAGCATTGCTCCTGTTACATGGATACTTCACTTGCCTTACAATATTCTCATGAAAAGACACTGAATGGTGATGTCTGAAAATAGCTACAGAAGAAGTATGCAGCTTGCATATGTTAAATGAGGTAATATATGAAGACACATGTCAAATGCAGTCACACAGCATGTTTTGTGCTTGTTTCCATCAAAAATGAAATTGTTTTTGTCCTTGAATTCACTCAGATAATTGAGAATCTGGACCAGAAAGTCAGTATATCAGTACAACTTCCATTAGAACAATTCTGAGTCATGCCCAACTAACTTGTAGCACATTGTAACTGTCATTGCAGTGCCTGCTTGTTTATTTTAGAGTCTTGCAACAAGAAATTAATAAACTTCCTCTGAAGTAGGAACACTCCTTTGCTATCACATCCACTACACTGAATGCAGGTGACAGCTCCCAGCATCATCTAGATATCAAACTAGAGAAGGTTACATGATATAAGAGGCACATTTTGCTGATCAATGCATTGAATTTCTTAGGCCTATGTGTGGGTTTGTGGTACAGGGGAGGATGGATGTTTGAATGGACATATATTAGGTTATTTAATTACACTGCATCAGAAATACTTTGATTCAATTTAGGAAGTATAATATGATACAACATATGCAGATTGGATGCTGTTAAAACTGCAGTAGGTTATTTATTGTCAAATCAAATGAACTGTGTATCACATTCAAAGAATGTTAAGGGTGGGTGAGGAAGCAACACTGTCTATCCAAGCTGAGATCTGAACAAGGCACCTTGCAAATACACATAGCCCTTGTTTTAGGACTTTTACTTTAATGTCCCTTGCCAATATACATTACTTCTTGATTTACACCCTTTCATTTTTGGTATAATGCCCCTTGTCTGGCTGTGTTCTATTATGCGAACCCCTCCCTATTCGATTACTTCTTACAGTAATAACTTGTTTTATTTACACCTCTTATTTAAGACCACTTTTCCAGGAACACACCCAGGGCATTAAAGAGGGGCTTCGTGTATATGTAAATCAGAAGCAATACTGAGCCTGCAATAACTCTAAGGCCCCAAAAGTTACAGCTCTGTTGTCTACTCATATTTTCAGACAACAACAGCAATAAAAACAGCATATCACAAACATACATATTTTGCATATGAATACCTAAGTCAGTTTTAATATCTTATGGTAATTATCCTGAAAACAATGTATTGTATGAATGACAGGTATGTACAGGGTGATAGTAAAGTAAATACATAATGTCAAATGGGTGTATCTCCTAAAATAAAGGCAATATTGCTGCAGTGGGACAGTTATGAAGAACTGCAAACTGAAGTGCTACTACATTCTGCATTTCCTGTTTGCATGTGGCTTCATAACTATTTTCCTGATTAGTTGATTGGTCATAAAGGAGTAACAGAATGGCCTCCACTCCATGTGGTTTCTTTTCTGGGTCGAGCCAAGGAGGAAGTCACAGATCAAAATCAAGAACTCTTGATGAAATGGAACAACAAATTTGAAATAGTTTGGCTACTGTTCCTCTTGATTTCTGAAGAGAAAGGTCTAAGTCTCTGTCTTCCAGGTTGCAGAAGTGGTGCAAAATTCTGGGGCATGTTGAAATCTGACACTAAATTGGTCTTGTATGAGTTTTAGAATGGTACAAGAATTTTACTCCATTTGGGAGACACAGCCACTGGACACCGTGTGTGCTCTCCGATCATTGTCCACACAACACGCAACATTTATTTCACCAATGCCTACCACAGCTCAGTTGGTACAGCGACTCGCTATGGGCTGGACGGTCCGGGAATGGAATCCCGATGGGGGGCAAGATTTTTCGCAGCCTTCCAGATTGGCCCTGGGGCCCACCCAGCCTCCTGTACAATCTCTCCCAGGTTAATGCAGCCAGGGCGTGTCATTGACCACCCATCCCCCTCTAGTGCTGAGGTTAAAGAAAGAGTACAGCTACACCTCTGCTTCACCTCTGGTCCTTCATGGCCTGTTCTAGGGTGAACTTTAACTTTACCTTTATCTACAATAATGAAGCATGTTCTAATCTTGTCAGTACTCATTAACATTTGTCTCCATGTAAAGTTGTGTTTAGTTCTGTTTCTTTTTGGAATGAAATTGTGTTCGTGCATTTGTATGTGTAAATGTGCGCACGTGTGTGTGTGTGTGTGTGTGGGGGGGGGGGGGGGGGGGAACAAGTTTTTGGGGGGTTGTTAAAGGCCTTCAAACTTTTTGGTTTTTTGACCATTTGAAATTTTAAAAC
>Ga0123353_10014343_pt1 | contig 11413 bp, 3 predicted proteins | sample TergutLab28metaG_3_FD_92763 | JGI IMG/M metagenome (GOLD analysis project Ga0123353, IMG submission 92763) | Labiotermes labralis P3 segment gut microbial communities from Petit-Saut dam, French Guiana - Lab288 P3 | ecosystem: Host-associated > Arthropoda: Insects > Digestive system > Gut ... | reverse complement strand
ATGTCAGAAAATGGGAGTAAACAAGCCATCGTGCTTGCCGTGGGAAGGGAATACAGAAAAAACTGGAGTAACAAGGAGCATTACAAGTCGTGCCCTCCAACCGTTCGTTGTGCCAGAAGAGACCAGATGAATACTTAATCATATGTGCCTGTTGTAACCTGTGAACAGATAGTGTTTTGGCACAGTTTATCAATTATATCTGGTAATTAATCTTCTGGTAATTTTAGTGCTATGTTTGTCTCAGGGTATGTAACTTCACGTACAGTGACAGTGTACGACCAGCACCTGACACATACTCCACGTCATGTGCCCTGAGATTAACCCTGCTGTCCGCTGCACAGACTTGCCAGCTGATCTTCTTATCCACCGGTATAGCGTCAGCAGAGTAAGAATGACAACTGGATCGGTTAAAAGTGTAAATTGCCTTTTGTATATCCTAAACTTTATGACCGATAATATTCAACGGATTTAGAAAAACAGACTATGTGTACAGTATAAAAAAATGCGGTGAATTTAATGTATATGTGTTTAAATAATCTTGTTACTTACCAGGAACTTTATTGCAAACTGACTTGAGTGACTAACATAATGTACGTTTAATTACAACCTTTAAGCAACAATTTGCGTCCGACTTGCATTATATTAAAAACCAATTTAATTGGTTCCGGACTTAGTTTAGAATTACTGCGCAATAAAAATTGTACCTTTCTTTCTTTTATATTGTTTACTCCATGCAATATGATGCAGTAAATTACTCATGTACCACCTCAAAATGTTCTATTCAATAATTTGCGCGTACAAGCTTTTACATAGCTCCTACATGTTTCGGGGCTATTATCTCACGGTCTTGAGGTAGCTGACACTTAAATTTCTTTAACAAACAACAAAAACAGTCAAAATAAATAAGCAATTTTTTTTTCTAGACATATATATTTTCTAACCATTTTAAACACAAACAAAATTATTATTTTTTTCAAACTTTATATTATACTTATGTAAACAATTTTAAACAAAATTTGTAAAATTTTGCATGTTGATATCACAAAGTACGTGTACTGTGAACTATTTTATTGCTGTAAGTTTTAAATAAATTTTGTGTCAACTCTGTGAAGATGGGGAGATAATAGCGCCGAAAATTATAGGATCTATGTAAAATATTGTAAGATACATTATAGAATAGTGTATTTTTTGGTGTTATATGAGTTTTTTACTTTTAATTTCGTCTTTGGTAATGAAGGGGCTTATTTTTTCAACGATGCAATAGACATTGTTAAAAATTACGATTACTCGTAAATGATCAATAAGTGTCTAGTATTTGTACGTACATCTTTCGTTGACTTCGTATGTCAATTAATTTGTCTTCTTATGTCTGGTCTAATCCAATTAACAAATTATATATGCACATTTCAGCGTTATTTTTGTGAGATGAGCTTGAAAGACTTCCCCTACCGACATGCAGTTTTCAAATTCGGAATGTCAGTCACATAGAAACTTTGTGGGCCGCAACGTGACAATCATTTGTTGCTACCTTCATAATTAATGTGGTTGCCACATCGACCGGTCCGCGAGGCAACCGAAATCCTAACCAACCTGTCGTAACACATGCGCACAAGAGGGGCACAAGTCATGCTCAAGTCTTGCTGTCGGAGTGTTTGTTCTAAACTTCGCATGAATGTTTGTCTCCATATAGTTTTTTGCAGTCCAGCTCCCAAGATAAAACTCACATAAGAAATCTTAAAACAGCAATTCAGTTCGTAATAAACAAGAAACATAATGTCAAATTAATTACCCAGTGAAAAGAAACACTAAGCTGAGTAACTACGACATACAGCACAGTTACTAACCTCGTAATGCAATTTATTGTTCTCTAGCGAAATCAGTTACCTGCCGTGTCTATGACATTCGCAATCATAAACAACGAGTAACAACTGATGCCCATTACGAAGCATAAATCTGCATAGGAATAAATAATATGTAAGAATCTTAGTGTTTATATTTATAAAATTCACTATTAAGATACAAAAAATTTGCTTTCAGGAGTTGACACCTGTTTAACACTTCGTTTTACGCATTCCCAAGCAGGAAATGGATCACTCATAACGTTTAAGGATCTTGTTTTTAATAAAATTTTTATTCAGGCACTACATTAAGAAGAAACGCTTGAATGAAAACTATATTACACATGCTGTAGAGTATTGAAAATCCTATAATATTTATAAAAGGAAATTAGTCAGATCTAACTGAAATATAGTGCAAAAACCTGAGGAACTGGTGTGATCTAAAGGGTTATATGCATTGCCTGATGATGTTTCCCTGGGAATCCGAAAATGTGGCTTTGTAGAATGCCTCCATCAAACAGCGTTGTGTTTGACTAATGTGTTACATTTCTGCTTTTAAGCGAACGTTGCAACACAACGGGATCACTCAGAATAAGTTTGTTATAGCAGTTCCGAAATGTTAACACAAATTTTATGACTTCCATTAGTTTCTAGGTCCTCAAAGTGATCTGTTCACTCCTGACTACCCAATTAAAACAATTAAGCCTATCGTGCTAAACGCTGCACCAGTTTAATCTTTAGGTATTGTGAAAGTAAATGGCACATTGGTGTGGTTAGCGTTGCATAGCGCGTATGAAGATGATTGCCGTTAACTGTCATACTTAAATTATGACGTGTGTAATGTTGCGTCTGATATTCCTGAAATATTCTCGTAGCTCTAGTCTCGTTTCTGATAATCTGAGAAATTTCGAACTATGTAAACATGAGAGCGTCAGATGTCACGGATTCTAATGTAACGTTCATGAAAATCGTTCTGACATTAAAAAGTTATTAAAGGGAGAAACTCGCAGACTGACATTTTGTTTCCCTAAGTCTGTTCTGCTTTACGTAGAATGACGTGGAGTAATAAAAATACTATTTTTTCACGCAGGCCGTAATGGAATCTGAGCCGTACGTGACGGGAACGAGTAAGGATGACTGTGTCTAGCGTTATTTAAAGGTTTGCTTTCTTCTTCATGTAACGCCTACATTGTGAGTAAATTTTATTAGAGGTTCTTGAATATATTGTGTGGCTTTCTAATATTGTATATTTTCACGAGAGACTATAAGTAAGTAATTATATAATTCCACAGTCACAAATGTAGGGATTAAGATATTTTGCATTCAGTACTGTACAAAATTAAAAAAATAAATATATCGGCAATTATTCACATTTTTTAAAATGACAATAAAAATTTTAAGGATTTAATTTAATTCTTATGGAAATGTCATTGTCTATAGCCTACAAAAGTAGGAATATGTTCAATAAAGGAAATAAATCATCAGTCAAAACACAATTTGTTTAAGTTTTATAAGTTTTTCAACGTATAAAACTTACACAAATACAACTTACATAACATATAAAAAACGCAGCTTATATAGTTTAGAGAAGTTGCATTTTGATTGATGATTTATCCCTTTTACCTTTATTTAGTTTCTAACTCAGTGGGATGTGTTCTGTTAAGTGAGAAATGTGTTATTCTATATCCTGTTTAAATATTGTGCATACTGTACTGTACTGTACTGTATCTGCTGCAGTTACAAGGCCGTATACGTCACTGCACTAATTACGTTTTTTTGAGCGGTGCAGGCGGGTGTTTACTTTGAAGTCGATACAAACAGCACGTCGTGACTTTAGCTTCCTTCGGCAGCGTCGAGTACGTTTTGCAGAACCGATTATTAAAACGCATGTTGAATAATATGTGTAAAAAGAAACTGGTTAAAAATTGTAAATATCTGGTTACAAAATGTTTATATACAATCAATTTTAAAAAAACGTAAAATAAGCTTAGTGTGTGACATATCATTATGCTTTGTACTAGTAATATCAAATTAATAGTACTTTTTCGCTCTGTCGACACAAGATATAATCAGACAGATGTGTGTTTTTCAAAGGTCTTATTTTTTTTTTTTTTTGAACTTCACACAACTTTAAATAATTCATAACGCAACGTAATAAACGCAGTATTAAAACAGTAGGGCTAAACAAAATAATATACAACAAACCGCTTTAAATTCTGACATTTCATTACCATTTTAGATTGAAAAGACGTAGCATAAGGTTTTCCGTAGTATGATTTATACAGGTATATCGTGATAGTAAGTAAAGAAAGGGTAAAGTGCACCCTTGTACAGGCACTGAAGTTCTTTACAGGCCGTACGGCCCATAGGGAGAGTATAGGCATAGCTCTACTCTACTTCACCACGGCACTAGAAGGGGTCAGGGGTCAGCGTCACGCCCCGGCCGCTCTTTACCCCCTGGAAAGACCAGGTATCCATTGTACAGGAGGGTGGGTGGGCAACAGGCCTTGTCTGGACAGGTGCAGAAAATCTCGTCTCCGCCAGGATTCGGTCCCCCGACCGTCCAGCCCGTAACCAATCGCAATACCGACTAAGCCACCCGGCCCACATCCTGATAATAAGCTGGGTAAAAAATCCGAAATGTGTAGCTAATGTAACAACTGGAAATATAAATATGTACGGTTGTTCTGCGTGCGATATGTAGATATATCAGTGGGGTCAGAGTTTTAGCACCATTCTTTCTCAACCTCATTGCTAGATGGAGATCAGTGGTTAGCTTCACGCCCGACTGCTTTACCTCTGGTGAAAGATCTCGGTATATCTACAAAACGGGAGACATCCAGCTTCTTGCAGTCAATGTGGGTGTTATGAGAAAAAAAGAAGTCTCTTGCTGCTGCCAGGAATCAAATCCCGGATCTTCAGGCCATAACTTAGTCACAACACGGACTAAAATACCGCTGCTGTCATTGAAAACAACTAATTAATCTTTAATTGATACTATTTATTAATAAATAGCAAACATTAAAATATTTATTTTTAATAGGAAAAAAATACTCCTAACCACAGGGTCGGCGGGGTCATCTGATGGGGAAGTAGATATGGCAGTGTTCTTGATATTAACGTGTATATATTTTTAAAGGAAAAATAAATTATCCTTTACGACAGATTATTGATAATTTAAAGTGACTGGCTGTTTTATCTAACAGATAACTATGGAACGGTAAACACAAAATCGGTGCTTTAAATCATGTCAGCAACTAAAGGAAATGTCCTCAAGGCGTCCTGTGGTTGTCTTTGAATTTATTGTTATCATAAACTAACTCGTAAAACCCTCTGAGGTATTTCTATTTTCTTTCCTTTCCTGTCGGAAGCGTTCCGTCAGATATGCGTCAATAATAGCAAAGGCGATTAATTCCTCTCCATAACCTCTCCAATATTTCGATTCTGTTGGACGTAGAGCGCAAGGGGCTTTACTGTTTCGGAACGTGTTTTAAAATTGCAGTCCCATATTCTTTAACTTATCGTCCTCCGTCATCTTTCTTCATATCGACTTACATCTTAAGTGTATTCGATTGCATGATGTAACAGAAAACGCACAAAATACAGACTACACCTCACAGATATGTGGGTGTAAATAAACTTCTATTTATCAGGTGGGCACTTTCAGTTATACTGGCACAGTGAAAGTTTATTTAGCGGTGTAATCTAAGTGTGTACAGATGGATTCTCGGCCGTATGACAGAATATCTTATCGGATCGTTTCGTGGATTTCTTCAGCGTCTTCATATAGAAGCTAGATATTACCAGTAATGGGCAGTAACCGCTTCCTGTGCAGTCCATTTCAGTCTAAAATTCAAATCATGCTACTATTAAAGCTAAATAATCTAAGGTAATTATCGCCCCATAAAACAGCTCACGATCAAAACCCGGTGACTCTTTAAAAAAGACTTATTTTGATAGAAGGACTTGTTTTGTGCAATCTTCAAAATTGTGGGAAAGTTCATACATGTATGTCCCCTATGGAGCTATAACAGATTAAATAAATATTTTAAATGATAAAGATCAGAATCTCTTAACATTTGTCCTGCCCATCTAAGTAAACAGGAACAAACGAATTTAGACTTCTGTGGGTTTTACTGGTGAGAAAGTTTATACGTGCACAGTTAGCAGGTAAATGGAAAAAAAAGCAGGCAGTGTACTTACAAACGTAATAATTTTTGCCATGGAAAGTAAGAAGTACTACATATCCTGCGCGTGTTTCTGTAGCTTTAGTCATCTAGCATGAAAAACGCATGCGAAGTATTACAGTGCCATCCGAGTCCTGTCTGGTTGTAACGCATTTCTCACCTCGTCTCGTCCTACATGATTGTAGGGATAAAATTATTGAACACGAAATATGTGTTTTGACGCTCTCTATAACTTGTGTCTACAAAGTTTATCACTCTAAGAATAATTTAGTCATATATTATCATAAATATATAAACATCTTCAAATAAAGTACCCTTATTCTCTCAGATTTTATAAACCTTGAATTTTTCAACATATGTCCGAAGAAATTTCAAACAGCAAAAAACTTGATGAAAATCCCTCCAGTGGGTGTCGAAATGTTCCATGAGAAGAGACGGACGGACACACAGACAGACAGACAGACAGACAGAGATGACAGAGATAATAGTCGCGAAGGGGCTTAAAAAGGACAACTTAAAAAAATACCTGGTTATTCCTAGAGGAGATTTTATGAAAAGATTATAATGTAACACTAAGGTGCCTTCGTGAAAACACTATTGCAGTGCGAAAGCAATTAGTATTACGTAACCTGAACTTGAGTGTGTATTTGTAGCCCTATGTATCCAGCATGCAATGCCCATGCCCCGTATTTTCATCCGCGTCCTGCCCCGCTTTACAAAATGTTTCCACATTTTCTTATAAACGGCACGATTTTCGAAAAAAAAATTATTGAGCAAAAAATGTGTATTTCGAGTTTCTGTATAACTTTTGTTTGAAACATACTTTATTCTAGGAAGAAATGAACGAGATATGACGAAAAATATACATTTTTCTGCAAGTAAAGTACCCGTTATTAGTGTCGCATTTCGTGAAACTTGAATTTTCTCGATAGGTTTTCGAAAAATACTCAAATATAAAATTACATGAAAATTCTTTAAGTGGGAGCCAAGTGTTCCATGCCGACAGACGGTCAGAAGGGCGGATGGACGTGACAAAGCTAATAGTCGCTTTTCGCAATTTTGCGAAAGCGCATAATAAATAAAGTAAGCACGTGTTGCAGAGACCCACTGGTAGCTTCGAAAAGAAATATTAACTTTATGAGTAAGAAAATGTTAACAATATGGGTAAGGAAATACGTAGTGGCATTGTAAACCAGATTGATCGTGGCAAGGGTCACTTCACTGAAAATGTGGATGTCATAAATTACGAGGAATTACTTGAGAAGCTGAGTGAAACTAACTGCACCCTTCGGGCTCTGGTTAGTGGGAAAAGTAACAAATTTTGTTATTTTTAGCATGTGCTAATTAATGGTGTGAGGAAGGCGGTGGTACCTGCTTTGCGGCAACAAGCAGACATAAGAAGAGTGAAGGTCTCTTCAAAGATGCACTGAATTTTGTCGTTTCTATAATTAAAACAATAATAAAAATCAGGCCTATCCAGTAGATAATATGGATGAGGTAAGAACGCGTTTAATTCGTTATCATGTACAGTCGATTTATATCAGATGCTGATAATTTTAATTTTAGAAACCACTAGTACGATATTGTATAAATTAAAAATAAACTAAACGAAAAATTGTACTTCTTGTGACAAAACTGACATTAAAAAATATATTCAGTTTCGATAAGCTATCAATAATTCACTGCCAAAGCCTTCAACGCATTTCTCTTGTTCGATTTTTGTAGAAAGGAACTGGAGTAAAATGGAACATAGGGGACAGACCTACCAGTAGATGCTGATTACAATCTTCAGTAGAAGTTAAGAAATTTCAGAAGAAATTTAGAAACGTCAAGAAAAATGCAGAAGTTTGTGATATCCTTGAAAATCAATCATTTGCACGCAAGTCTGTGGATTTTCAGTAATCGGTGCAGTAAAATTTATATAAGCATGTGTTGTGTTATTGCTAGTTGAAAAGGGTTAAGTGTTTCCACCAGTATACCGCATTATGTGATCTCTATAGACAATGAAGCGTTCTTTTTGAGCATGTTGCCACATGTGCGGACGTGTGCGTGGAAGTATATATGCAGTTACGAATATGAGAGACCTTTAATCTTTTGACGCCTAATGTCAACTATAGTGGTTGTACGGCACCGCTAACTTCTAAACTTGCATTTTATATATTTATTCAACAAATATAAGTACTGAACATTTAAACATGGTATATACTCTCCGTCTTTTTCTCTTCAAAATGCAGTTTGTTTCATAATTCTAACGTATTTGGTTCCTGTATTATTCACATTTATATACAGGATGTGCTAAAACTAAAAAAATAATTCCGGCGCCAAAAGGTTAATGCAGAAATATGTCCCTGCAAAATGACAAAGCCATCTTTCTCCTCTTGTGCACAGTTTAGCTTATCCCACAAGCCTGTAGTTTCATTTCGGCATTGCAGTTATGGACAAATGACTGATCACAGATATTAATTATTACTAAACAAAGATCCAAAAGAGGTCAACCTCACAGACCTAAAGACCGTCACGCCTGGATTAACTATCAGCAACAGCAATCCGTTAGTGACTTCGTCCGAAGATGAAGACACAAGAGATCTCACAAGCGTCGGTAATATATCCTACACATTAATCCTTCTCATAAACGGGGCCCATATAAGCAACAATCAAACAATATTATGTACACTCAATATTCAGTTAAGACTCATATCAAATTCACTTACATAGAATATTTGGCTTATTTTGCAAAGTAAAACTCTTCGTTTAATTTGATTAAAGTCATAAATTTCGGTTTTGCATGTGAAATCAAAATACACTGCTCCAGGCGTTCCTACTGATTTTCTTAATTTTCAACCTGTTATATTGCACAGCAATAAACTTTGTAATATTCCTGGAGTTAGCAGAAGTCTCTCATTCGTCAAAATAAGCCAAGAATTCAAGCGAGGCTATAGTGTTTACTGTGTAATAGATAACCTAGAAGAAAGGTTTTTATTACTGTATTTAACATTAAAACATTCCTAACCAATACAAGACAACTAGAAAACCCGTATAGTAAAAGCTTTAGATATCACGCGAACCTGAAAAATTAATCGATCACAAATTTGTGTCTTAAAATCTTAAGGACCGTATGACAACAGACAGCGATTTTGTTCAGCTTGTCTTAAAGAGTTTCCACACTATCGGTCACACTTAAAGCATGGTACTGTTAAGAAACGGAGTGGCTCCGGGCTGAGGGAAGATTTCAGAATTTTTTGTAAGGACAGATATTCTTGCTTTGCTACTGCGTTCTAAGGCCCAGCCATGCTACTACCCGTGGCTAACTTGGACTCTTTCCTTGGGGATGAGAGACATAAACTTGAACTTGATTACTACCCCGCTGTTCAGTGTGCATCTGTAGAACGAATGCTGTGTTGCCTTCGTGGGTTTGGCTTCACATTTCAGGACAGCTGTACCTGTATATTTGCAGATGGAACCCGCTTGGTGCTGAGGCTCAATGAAAGTTTTATCTTTATTCTTGCACATGTGCCCTTCTTCCTTCTCAGACAGCCAGTGTCTTGCAGCAGCCACAGGATGTCAAGGCTTTCACAGGATGAATTATTTAGAAGCGAACCCATTGTGTCAGTGGGGTATCGAGAATAAGCTTCAACCTTTTCAAAGCGGGAACAAAAGGTCTGTCTCTGGACATGGCGTCACTCAGCGTTCCGCAATCCTCCCTACTTCCGTTTGTTCATGTCCACCACCTACGTAACATGCATGCAGTTTTATTGTATAAAGGAATTACAGTCCTTCAATTTCATCATTTTTCTGCTGACATATAACAAGGACATTATCAGTGAAATTACTATGACACACACACAGACTACAGGGGATTGATTTCTCAGCAACGGTAGAACTTTTTTCTTTTGTCACCTGACCTAAACTGATTCTGAGACTCACCCACTATGAAGCAATACTGTCAAAGGAGCTGAAGCCGTCGGAGCATGTAAACAGTGATTCACAAGCTTGTAACACCGATGTTAAAGTTTCTTGCACTTTTACATCCATTTCCACATGTAATGTCTTTATAGCTTTGTGTTCAGCGTCAGCACGGGGACAACATCGCGTTCTTTACAGTAAATATTCCAAAGGCCTGCTATATTCACTGCGATTATTTAAAATAAATGCCCATGCAAACATAGTGAATACATGCTTCTCTGAAACTATTTAAATTTTGGTTACATTCGGCCAGTATTCCGGATCTGCAATACAATAAGGTATTCATTATAACTCATGTTGCAATTTGAGGTAATATTTCCCAAAGTATAGCATGTATAAACAGAAATCTTAGAATGTGGATGTACAGATTTGTGCAAAGTCACTGACAGTCCATGTAAAATATGTTTCACGTGGTTTCAATTGGCTACTGCGCCAATTTGTGTAATTTTTGAAGGCAGAAACTGAGGAACAAATCTGTCTTTATTTAAAGAGGAGTTCTAATGTGACTATTTTGCGCAAATGCAGTCAATTGTGGAACTCTGTATCTCTCATAAAGGAAAACAAAAACTGCACCAACCTTTCCCTTCTTTCTCATAAATTTTCTGAAAATCTTACACATGGTCATTAAGTGGATGTATAATATATGTAAGTATATGTAATTTTTATATTCGAGTGTATAAACTCTAGTGTAATTTAGTGCAACAATGTGTAACCGTTTTTTTTCTTCATGACTTAGGAATTTGCCTGTAACAAGACCCAGATTTGTGAAATAATTTAACTAGGAAATAACGCGCACCTTGTTCCATAATTGTTTGCTTAGTTGAGTGTAACAGTTGCTGCCTGGGAAGGTACGCGCCACCTAAATAAGTGATGTAATGGTGTTAATTCATCAGGAAAAATGCATGATATTGTCACGGCGCCACTGTATAATCCTAGGAAATTTGAAGACTCGCTGGAGCAAACTTCGGCTAACGTACTTGGAACTGTTTTCCGACGATTCTGTGCGACTTGGAAGAACAGTATTACTCAAGGGGAGTTCTCTGTTATTGAGAAGATACTCTACATTACGTTCTGGCTGTTGACCAGAGTAAGTCCTACTGACAGACTACTAAATTACTGGTTTAATGTGAGTCGATTTTGGCAACTAAATTACTTTTCAAAATTTGCGAACTTATTGGGATTGTATACAGTGGTGTGACAGTTAATTTGGTTAGCACAACTGGTAATAGAATTTGGTTGCAACGTGTGTACTTGTTAGGAACTATTTTAACTTGTGTAATTCACTTGTGTGCATATATTTATACAATAGAAGCTAGTGTTAAAATAGTTACAAAATTCTTTCGACTGAACTATACATTCCTCGAGTTCCCGAATTACCTAGTTGTCTACAGAAGCCTTGGACTTCGACTACCGCTACCATCTGCT
>Ga0123353_10014342_pt1 | contig 11414 bp, 12 predicted proteins | sample TergutLab28metaG_3_FD_92763 | JGI IMG/M metagenome (GOLD analysis project Ga0123353, IMG submission 92763) | Labiotermes labralis P3 segment gut microbial communities from Petit-Saut dam, French Guiana - Lab288 P3 | ecosystem: Host-associated > Arthropoda: Insects > Digestive system > Gut ... | reverse complement strand
TATTCCGACAATGGCCTTGGTTACGCCATTGATCCCGACAATTGCGGTAAATTACGGCATTGATCCCAAGGTTTTTATCCCTCTCTTTGTTTTGGCGGCTAACTGCTATTTCATGGCTTATCAGAACCTTTTTGCCCTGGCGGCGGAGGCAATTGCCGGAGATAAGAGCTGGAAACCGAAAGAGATAAGCCAGTACGGAATCATCTATTTTATTGCGATGCTTATTGCTCTTGCGGCAACCGTTCCTTATTATATCAGTCTGGGGTTTTTCAGGCCTTAGAAAGCACTGATTAAATGATTTTACGAGTAAATCGTGGCATTTGCGCGGTACTCACAGTCTCGACATATCCTGGTGATATGTCCTGGTTCTATGCTCCGTATTTTGGATGACGCGAGGGAAACAATTACTGGATTGTCACATGCCCTTTTGCAACTGTATTTTTCCTATCACCGCCATAGCGGCGGTGATTGATGTTGTAGCAGCTTCCGTGCTTCTTTTTTCCGAATGATTTCATTTCGGAAGCAATCTGCGTCACCTCCCCATAATGGGTGAAAATATGCTCCTTCTCTTTCACGTGAACAACTCCCATGGTAATCGAGATGAAAGGAAATCTTTGCGCAACGCCATCTCGATTCTGTGATTCGATGTAACCATTTTCACGATCATGGAAGTCATAAAACGTAGGAATAATATCATCAAACGCCGTAATAATATCGCGGCATATGTCCTCCGAAGATGGGATATCCGTAAGGAAAATAAAATCATCGCCACCAATATGCCCGGCAAATCCATCCTTGGCACAACCACTTCTAACAATATTCAGAATGAGGCGGCTGGTAATTTTCAACATGTCATCACCGCGACTAAAGCCATATTTATCATTGAATGGTTTGAAATAATCAAGATCAGCATAAACTAGGGAAAAAGACTGATTGCTGTCGATACGGTTTTGAATCTGAAGATTGATCGCTATGTTTCCCGGCAGGCGCGTCAGTGGATTAATCTCAACAATACGATTGGTACGGGCAATGACAAGTTGTACTCTCTTTCTGAAATCTCGTTCAAGGTTCTTACGCCAAATATAATCATCAATATAGATATTATCCCAGTCCGGAAGATTCTGATTTTCATCCCAGATAGCCACAACAGGAACAGAAGCAAAAAGCGGATCACCCTTAAAGGAATTTAACAAGGAGATGGTATCTTCTCCTTCTATCCTATCCACTATGACCAAGCGCAAATTTTCACGGTAAAGAAATTCAAAAGCAGAATTAAAATGTGTTACATGTTTTACCTCACCCATATACTCTAATTCTTTTTCAAGAAAGGAAAGCGTATCTGGAAACTTTGTGACGATGAGGATAAGCGGTAGCATCAACTTGATTCTCCCGGCAAGGAAATAGAATCTTCAATTTGCATCAGAACATCATGAACATCGCTGTCTGAAAGATGCAATAATTGCCATGCACTTGGCTGCACCGGCGGTACAAGGCCATCTCCGGCAAATCCTACACCCTTTGCCCGGACCAGAATATCGGCAACATGCACAATAGCGGTTTCCAAGGGGGCCTGTTTGGCAGCCTGTGGACGATGATGAAATTCAATAGCTTCAACAAGATTTAAAGGAAAGCGGCATTTTCGCGCTAACCAAGAGCCGGCTTCCGCATGGGAAGCAGGTAAAAACAATGTTTCCGCATCATGGATGACCACATTTTTTTCTTGGACACAGCGAAGAGCTTGTTCATACTCGTCATGATATTGAAGCATAATGGTGACTTTGCCAATATCATGAAGGATGGCACAAGTAGAAACCTCTTCCGGTTTTTTCATTTTTTTTTGCTGGGCAATGCAACGTGCTGCTACGGCACAGGCGCAAGAGTGCTCCCACAGGCCGCTCATGTTTTGTTGCATCAGATCCACTACGGAAACACCCAACAAAAGCCCGCGGATCACATTCAATCCAAGAAGCATTATGGCATGAGAAACAGAGGCAATCCGACCTGGAAATCCAAATGATGCGGAGTTCACCATAGTTAAAACTTTTGTTGTCAGGGCGGGGTCATGGGAAATAAATTGGGCAAGCTCATCCAGCGTTAATCTTGGTTTTTCCAGCATGGCGGCAATTCGCTTTAGATTGGCAGGAACGGTAGGCAACGCAGTGATACTTTCTATTTTGCCCTTCATTTTCTGAGTATTGCCGCTATTCATTATGATATAAGCCCTCGATATGTTCCTTGACAATTTTCTTCAGCAAACTCATGTACAAAACATTGTCAACCATCCTGAAGCGGGCATCGAGCAAAGCGAGAGCTTCTTCCAGAGGAACAGCCTGTTCCACAGTTCCTTCAATGAAAAGGTGTTCAATTCCCATATCATCAATGCGATTAATCCATGAACTGGTCAGTTCTGCTCCTTCGGCAAGGATAACCATAGAACCTCGCAAAATTGGTTTTGCGAGAATCATGCCTTCTTCAAGTTCATTAATCGACACTTTCTTCAATGGGAAAACCTATTTTTACAATCATATGTTTCCACAAGAAACCATTGATCTTAGTAAGACTTATATGTGATGATCATAGGGAAAGCGGCCTAACATGTCAATGAGAAAGTTATCTGAAAAAGAAAATCTCCTCTTGATAGTTTTATTCTTTTACACTTCCCGACCATGGATACTATTTTACGAGCATAGACGAACAGATGCATTGCTTAAATGCCTCTGGGAGCGCTGCGTTCACGGTACTCGCAACCTCGACTATTCTGTTGATACGTCTCGATTACTCCACTCCGTGCACCTTGCTTTCACAGACCACTTAATCAGAGCTTCCTACCCTTGACGTTTCCCCTCACAACTTCCTTACAAAAAACATCATGGCATTAAACGCGAGCGAATTAACCGGATAAGATGATCAAGTTCGTCATCAGATGCAACAGCAACATTCAGATGTTCATCAATGATGAACGGCTGCAGGGCTGTCAATATTTCCTGAGTTAATCCGCCATATTGACCATGAAAAGACGTCAACCGCGCCATGATGCTGAATTCCAGCTTCCCGCGAGGAGTCAAATCAAGATAGCGATCAATCAAGCGGCATATTGCTTCTTTATCATGGGGCAAACGACCATTTATCATCAAAAGATTAGACGCACTATCGCTGTAAAGAACGGTATCCACCTTAATCGCATCTATCAGTTGGCGAATTTCGGAGACAACCTGTTCTTCTGAACCCTCACTAAAAGATCCGTCAAGAACAGCAGACTGCAACGGCGTTTCGGGAAATATTTCCAAGGTGCGCAGGCGAATAAAATCAGGAGAGCTTTCATTGATGACCCGGGCCGTTTCCAGAGCATGCTCCTCAGACCATTCCGTGCCCCCAAGACCAGGCATGACATATACAGAACATGATAGTCCCGCTTCTTTCGCCTTGCGGCATCCTTTGATATGCTTTTCCGATATCTCTCCCTTATTCATAAAACGTAGAACTTTGTCGCTCCCACTTTCCAATCCGAAATGAATTCGATGTAATCCCGCCTCCCGAAAGGCAATCAGTTCCTCCAATGGTTTTCGGGAAGCAGATGCGGTACGACCATAAACAGTAAATCGCTTAACAGAAGGAAATGATTTCCTGATACGCGTCATGACATCTGTAAAGAAATCGGCAGAAAGAATAAGCGAATCGGCATCTCCCAAAAAACAGGTTTCTCCGCCGCTTAATCGCCAGGAAAGGACATGAAAAACACTATCCCGAAGGTCTAATTCCTCCTTGAACCACGGAGAAAACCAATCATCCGATGAATTGGCGGAGTGATTCTTGATTTCCCTTTTTCCCTGCTGTCGAATCAGGTCATCGGTTTTTTTAAAGGCTTCTGCCTGTGACGAGGCGTAAATAATGCCCTCTTGATGAAGCATGTTATCAATGCGACGGATGCGCTCAATATCCTGCTGAACATCAGCCATGGTTCTGCGGCTGAAAGCAGCACGCCCCTTGTAGACGGGGCAGAACGAACAGCAATTCCAACCGCAATTTCGCGTTAAACGTATGGTTAAGCTATTGTTTTCCGTAGGTGGGCGAATATGACAAATTTCAAAGGGTTCAAGATGCGGGTGATTCATTTTTTCTACTTTCCATCTGACCGAAAAAGCATATATGAACGATTATAATGCTACGTTAGTGATTCTGTCTGACAGAATATTCTTCGTCATGCCCTTGATCGTGTCATCTTCGAAATATTTTATTCTCCATAGATTGTGGCAAATTGATGTTTGGGTCTGTTTTTCCAATTTCCTTTTTCATAGGCAAAGGCAGCAAGGAGGGGAAGAACCATCGTCGCTTCGGCATAAACCATCTGTTCATAGATCGTGTCAACTTTTCCCCAAGACGAAGCTTCTTTCAGTGTGGAACTTGAACACGCACCATCGCGCACATCGGCTACCGTAATCTGGACGGCATACTTGTGCATAGTAACCTCTTTACCCAGCATTTCCGCACAAATGACTGTATCTTGAGCAAAATTCTTCGGCACCCCGCCTCCGATCATCAGCAACCCAGAGGTCGGCGTTGCCATTTTTATCTGCGTAAGCTCACGAAAATCTTTGACGGAATCAATGGAAACATGTTCTTGCGGATACTCATGCTGGTGCATAACAAGACCGAAACCGGCGCTGCAATCCGAGAAAGCGGGACAGAAAATGGGAACATCGTTTTCGTATGCGGCTTGCACCAGGGAGTTTTTCTTTTTTGCATTTTGTTGCAAAAATTTCCCCATTTCCGCAATAAACTCCCGTGATGAATATGGTCTTCTCTCAAGCCCCTCAGCAATCACGGCAATGGTTTTATCACATTCTTGCAACTCCTCCTCATCAATAAAGGTATCATAAATTCTGTCAATATAGAGACTGCGCAGAATTGTATCATCAATGTGTGGTGTTCCCTGATAGTGCTTGAATCCAAGAGCCTCAAAAAAATCCATATCGACTATGGATGCTCCGGTGGCCACCACGGCATCAACCATATTGTATTTCACCAGATCGGAATAAACCTGCATACAACCGGCAGCGCTTGTCGATCCGGCAATAGTCAGAATAATCGCGCAATCATGATCCCCCAGCATTCGGTCGTATATATCCGCCGCATTTGCCAGTTCGCGTGCGGAAAATGACATATTCCGCATCGCATCAATGATATGACCGGCATGAAGGGATGTTATATCAATATGCTGAACAACATTTTTAAGATAATCCTTCTTCTTCATGAACTCTCTCCTTAGTCACTTCTTTTGCAAAAACAACATATCGCCTATCTCGCACACGACCTGGAAACAAAACAATCTCCGGGGAAGGGAAAGATTTCCTCACAGAGTTTGCACTTCCTGTCCCCATGTTTCGGCATAGCGCGTATCAAAATCATCTTTACCTGTTGCCAGCATCAGTGTGAAAGGCATAACTTTCTGCGCCAAAGAAACCATTTCTCCCGCAATCTCTCTTATATCCCACTGAGCATGCCGATCAAGGCGAAGACGAGCAATATGATATAATTCACGCGCATTGACTTTGATCATCATTCTGCGTCGATGGGCATTTGTCAGGCAATAGGATGCTGCCATCGGGACCCGTGTTTTGATGGTATCATACATGTCTTCAACCCGATGGATCATTGCCAGGAAATCTGTTTCCATGCCTGTTTCACAGATGGAACGAGGAACAGTTACTCCCAATTCAGGTTGATAATCCTGACAGAGAAGAGTGGCCATGCGATGTCGTTTTAGTTGGGCGAAACAACTGGCACTGAGGATGATTTCGTAAGTAAGGTCAACGGACTCAAGTTCTCTGGGAGCCGCATCATAGTTTTTCATATAACGAAACGCCGCTTTGAAAATTTCCTTCTTTTGAGAATTACTGAAAGACGCAACCGTCTGCTGACACGTATCAATGGATTGATTCGTCGTCATATACACGAAGGATGCCAACACCCTCTCATCTGCATCCGAAGTGGTATGAACCAGTCGTACAAAGACATCACCATGATCAGAAGATTCCGGTGTAAGAGGAACATTTCCATGGTGTGGAGATGAGGAAATATGATCTATCGCTTTTGAAAGTTCTTTAAAGGTCAAATGATCATAATCTGTCTTATCTGTATAGCGAACCAGCGACGGTGCAACGGGTTTCACAATAGCATAGAGCTTCCATCCGTATTCATTCGCCTCATGTAAAGGATGTGACGCCATCCTGCGCAAAATCAGTTCAATATTTCGTGCATTGAGGGTAATGCCAACCTGAGTCTGTGTGGCCAGTGATAAAACATAGCGAGCATCTTCTTTTGCCCATCCATCAAGAGTGAAATGATTTGCAGGATCTTCAGCAAGGTTGGAATGAGTCTCAAAGACGTAACGGCGTAACTGTTCATACAGTTTATGATATAATCTGTTCTGGCTTTGCACCAAGTCACGAAATTCGTCATCCAAACGGGCGTCACATATCTCTTTTGGTACAACAAAATCATCGGACAGGAGCACATAGCGCTGTGACTTTTCCATATAGGAACAGAGGCGAAACTTCTCAATCTGCTCGGCCAAAAGACGGGAAACACCCATAATATCAATATTAAAGACAACATGCTCCGCAATTGAATGATGACCCATTTCAAAAAAGATACGGTTGTTGATTTGACGGGATTTTTCAATTTCATCCTTGGCAATAGCCCGCAATTCCGAGATAGACTTGGGGCTTCTGCTAATACGCGCATACGCTGCAGAAACGGTTTCCGGAGTCAAGTGGTGCAGCTCTGCCGGATGCTGTTTAGCGATTTCACAAATTGTTTCATAATCCAGGTTATAACCTGCCAATACAACGTCCATAGTTGCGCAATCGTCCAGACCTTTTCAAAATATTAAATAACCAGCTTGTATCAGATAAGAACCTGTTTCCCAAAAACCAATTTTAAATACTCAAGCATCAATTCTTCAATCATCTGTTCTTTAGAAATATTCTGCATTGGCAAGGCTTCATCAACTTCCGCCTGGCTGATTTGCCCCGCTCGAAAAGCTGCTTTTTTCTTTGCTTGTTGCAGAATTGTATATTTCTTGTTGAGGTCATCACTTGGCATAGCCGAAAACGATTGAACCGCCAAGGCAATCTGCCTGGCCTCCGGAAGCTGCGGAGATTCCAAAATAACCAATGTATCACGGGCAAAGCGCTTTTTGATACCGTCCAGAACATGCTTGGGCTGTACAAAATTCATTCCGGACCAACCCGCCCTGATCCACTGAAAAGCACCCATACGGACACCAGCATTCCCCTGGTTCAATTCCGCGTAAACGCCAATAGAAAAATAATCGTAAATATATGATTTAACCCAGCCAAGACCTGCTTTTGCCGATCCCGGCTGACCGGAATAATAATATGTCCAGCCGCTATCCTGACCGATAATAAATCCTTTTTCGCCGACATTGGATGGTCCTGTCTGTTTTGATATGGATATAAGAACTTGTCTCCCTTTGTAGTTTAGCAGAATGAGAGTCCTTTGCAGATCATACTCATAATAAACCCCCGTCGTCAGGTCGGGAGTATTGGAATCATGCTGTTTCCCCCTTAAGATAACAGGTTCGCCACCGGAAGGAACGGTCTTCCAGGAAGTTGGCAAGGGATGCCCTCCTTCACGGGAAGATTGCCAGATGGAATACCTCAGGGATGACGGCCTTGTGATCACACCTGGTATTTGGGCAGTATAAGAGTATTCCATAAAGCGGGAAAAGGTAATTTTTGCATCAAACTCATAATATGCACCCGTACACTTCTGCGCCTCAGGGAGAGATTTCTCCTTATTCTTCTGCGATTTTTCCGCCAGTACATGATCCACAATGACAGCAACTGCCCCCTCATCAAGATTCGTTTTGTGATTAACGCAAAATTGCACCAAATGCGCCGCCGCTTCATTGATCGACATTTGAGCATTGGGAGACGCAAGGGATGTCGATGTCAAAAAAGAAAAACACAGGGAAACCCAAAGGGGCAATATCGTTCGGTTAAAGGTTTGACGGGGCCGATATTTTTTTCGCATAAACTTAGGAACTCCTCATATTTGCACGTTTTGAAGACGATACACGGATTTGCAACTCCTGTCAACATGCCGTAGAAGTCGTATAATTCGTTACACATTTTAAGGAAATGCTCACTAAATTGACTATGAGAGTCAAAGGGCAAGGCAAAGCACTTTCCTCTCGTCATTGCGAACACCGCAAGGCGAGTGGCAATCCAGAAAAAGCCATATAGCCCACTTATGTAAGAGCGCACCTATGTGTGCGTCCTTCGGGATGCATTTTTTTGGTACTGTACTAGGTTATCCTATCTGTTAGGCTACATTTACGCAAATAACTCATTGTAAATTAAGGTGAAATATTCAGTGTCGATTGCTTAATTTTTTATACTGGAAGGAACAGCTCATTCAGTGTATAATATGCTTGATATGCATCCTAACAGTATCGTTCTTTTTTATAGAAAGATAAGGCATGTGATAAGCACCACTATCTTTGGAAGCTAATGAAATATTTACTGGTCATAATAGAACTTGATGAAAGCTATTTTGGCGGGGTACGCAAAAGCAAAAGAAGCGGCAAGATTTTTACAATAGTGGTTGACGATACTCTGTCAAATACCTTATTACCTACCATAACTAAGAAAATAGCACCTGATAGTGTTGTCTGTTTATACAGACAGTTATAGAAGCTATAATGCCTTGGACATTAGCGATTTTCACCATGCAAGGATAAATCATTCAAATCTGTAAGCCATTCGCCAAAGTTTTCCGCCTGTCGGCAAGACCAAGAGATAAAGGCCCCCACCATCAAAAAGAGTCAAGGGCTTGCCGTCCGTTTTTGCGGTTCTGATTTTTGTGTCCGATAGTGGTACAATCCTTTTAGGCATTGGGTTTCCTTTCTTTTTTGACTATACGGACCTTATGCCGGGTGTCCGTATCGTCAAGTGTATAGTCAAAAATTGTAGATTTGATTATACAACATAGAACCCTATTGGACAACTGAAAAAGAAAAACCCGCTATTTCAGCGGGTTTCTGGACTTCCAAGGGCTTTCTTGGACTATGTTTTGGTAGGCGGTACTGGGATTGAGGTACACATATAACTAAGCTATTTTATTAATTAAACTTACAAGCATTTTTCTGGGCTACCCCTAAAAATACCCCTTAAACTTTTTGCTGGAAAGTTTTTCCTATCAACTCCAAGAAGGCTTGCGGTGGCTACGTCAGTAAGATATTTCTTGCCATCTTGGGCAGTTAACTTCAGTTGGTTACAAATTGTAACCAACTCACTCCCTTCTTTTTTCAGGCGATTTTTTAAAACCTTCCAGTAATTTTGTGCCTTTTTATAATCCGGCTGTTCCGTCAGTACTTGAATAATATCCACCACAGAGAAATACCAGGTACCGGTCTTCTCGTCATAAATCCGACGGATGCCTTTGTCCTCAAACATGGCGATGTCTGTTTTCATATTTTCACCCTTAAACCTTCTCGCCTGTCCTTAATCACAAATAACTGTATGTCCGTTTTGCCAGTTTATGATTTCCGCATTCGTGAAGGCCCTACCATTTGCGCATGTACCGCTGACGACTTTATCGTTGTGGTAGAGTACCTTGCCCCAAAGCCTGCCGTTTTCTTTGTAAGTCTTTGCAATCCCTTCCGTCTTGCCATTTTTGAATGGAGTCTCTTCCCGTAGCTTTCCGCTCTTATAGTAAGTCCTTCCAATTCCTTCCACCTTGTCGTTTTTGTAGGGAATTTCGCTTTCTAATTCTCCACTTTCATAGTAACGCCTTACAATTCCTTCCATTTTGTCGTTTTTGAGGGGAGTTTCTTGTTTTATTTTTCCGCTCTCGTAGTAATTTCTTACGATCCCCTCCCATTTCCCGTTTTTTAAAGGAATCTCGTTATACAGGGATTTAAAATGCGTACACCACAAACCATTAGCCGGCTCTCCTGTTTCAGCCTCGATCATTGTTCCGTCTATCAATTCAATGTCGTCATCTCCATACTTGCACTCTTCCGCGCTCACCACCACAGTGAAGCACAGGCATAAGATAACAAGGAGAAATATCAGCTTTTTCATGTGTTACTCCGTTCGCATTGATTTTCGTTCTGGAAAGCTTTGCAATACCGTGTATTCAATTTCCTCATTATCGTATCTATGGACTTCAATTCTTGCGCCCCTGCAGTTTATAAGATTAGACGTTGTCAAGTCATACGAGATGGTGGTTTGAAATCCTGCGGTGGCATAGGTAAGCTTTATAATTTTCCCTTCAACTCCACTGTAAATCAAATACTGAATGGCGCCAATTTCTTCCTCGATGTCAACATCAGCTATTGTAAAATATGCATCATAACATACTTTGCCGCCAAAAATTGTCTGAACGCAAAGTACGCCCGGCTTATCTTTTGGAATAATCAAGTTTTTAATAGGGTCACATATGCCAATCTGATGGGTAACGTACCCGTCCTTTCCCACGCTGGGGGCATAATATTGTTCTTCGTCCTCCCCAGTTAGAGTATATATGCCAGGTAGAATTTTATAACACACTCCGCTTGCTATATCGGACACTTTTAAGGCTTTTGCCGTTACTTTATCTATGTGTCCTTGTTTTAGCATGGTGTCTCCAACATTTACTATTGTACGTTCGCCAGTTAAAGGCCAATCCGCTTGCGTTCTGCTTGCTTGCGGAAGAAGATTATATTTCGCAGTTGCACACCCGCCAAGGTACAGGCAAAGGACAACGAGGATAAATACAAGTCGTTTCATGATTTATTATTCCTCCTTCTCTTCGGTGGTTGGAACGTTTAAATCTGCTTCGTCGAGCGTTACCCTTTGCCGTTCATCTACAATAAACGCAAGTTCAACACCAAGGAACGCGGCAACCTTTATCAAGTCAGCAGCAGAAAAACTATCCCGATACAATTTATTGCTTAATGCCTGCACAGATATACCGAGATGTCCCGCAAGTCCCGCGTTGCTTTTAACTTTCAGTTTGAGCAAGGATTTTATTTTGTTTGATATCGCCATGTCTACACCTCCTTTTCCCTTTGCAAACCCAACATAATGTTATCGGTTATAAATGTCAAGTATAGCGTTATAAAAAGAAAGCAAATAATTATAATAATAATCAAAAAAGTATTGACAATATAATCATTATAATGTATTAAATAATCATAAATAAGATATAACTAACCCACACCGAAAGGAGAACACACCATGACACAGCTAGACATTAACAAAGCGGCAAAGGATTACAGGGAGCTTCAGGGTATGATCAAGGAACTGGAAAATGAGGCGGAGGCTATCAAGTCGACACTTACCACCTACATGGAAGTAAGAGAGATTGACACCTTAACGGCGGACATCTTCACCATCCGCTGG
>Ga0123353_10014341_pt1 | contig 11414 bp, 6 predicted proteins | sample TergutLab28metaG_3_FD_92763 | JGI IMG/M metagenome (GOLD analysis project Ga0123353, IMG submission 92763) | Labiotermes labralis P3 segment gut microbial communities from Petit-Saut dam, French Guiana - Lab288 P3 | ecosystem: Host-associated > Arthropoda: Insects > Digestive system > Gut ... | reverse complement strand
ATTGTGGTGGTGGGAAGATGTTACTTGCACGTTTTATTTATTGTGCCCATTTGTCTGTCTGTCCTTTGTGTTCTCACCTGTCATCTTACCTGACATTCCTTTTTCTAAAGTTAAGGAAAATTAAACAAGGTATAACATATGTACATTTTTTTAATATTGAGTAGCTCTGATACATTTATTGCACTTCAGAATAAATACTTCACAAACAAGTAATTAAATAATAAGAAAAATAAAGTATCTATTCCTTATTACAATGTCACAAAAATAAATTCAATAGTATCCACAATATTATTATGGAAAGACACCAAATCAACATGTCATATTCACATTCCAACCTATTTACTGCATTGTGTTTCCAAAGCTCTCATTTTAAAACAATACAAATGCTTGTTTCTTAAATTATCATAAGTGACTGCCTGATACTGCTATAACATTAAAAAATAATGTGGTGCTGCACACAACAAAACAAAACCATTATCCTGGGATTTAATTACATTAGCATGGAGGGGGTGTACTGCATTTATTATTTAATTTCTTTATTTTATCCTATTCAAAGCTGTAGTTATACTTTGAACTTTGACACTGTAAATACTCTTTCTTAATTTACAAAACACACACAACAACCTTAATTAGAGTAAAATTTAATTTTTGATATCAAATAAACATCACAGGTACTGAAACATAAAATTCCTTCATTTGCCACTGCTTACTTTCTCTTTGTACATATCTGTGTTGGAGGCATTCTTGCTGGGTACTTTTCATGCATTCAAGTGCAGGGATTACAGGGAACAGGTTCGCTCAGTGAATTTTATGTAGTTACTAGTCATGTTTATTATATGGTAGCTTTCTATGGAGCAGTCAGTAGTGAATCGAGCATTTACCAATTCAATATTTCAGTAAATGTTATGATCTGATACACCTAGAATATTTAATATGTTAACCATTTTATCACAAGACAACTTGTTTGTATTTATTTTATAGAAATTTACACACATACATCTAAAGAAGTCCAGAAGTTCATATAACCACAATTTAATTAATTTATTTGGTACAAAGAAACCAGAATGTTTACAGAGGAGCATTCAATGTTTGCCACAGCAGAGATGTCAGTTTATCCAGCATAAGAATGCTGATTTATCAGAATACTTAAATATTAAGAGTTTACGTACCAGACGGCACCATTTAGATGTTGTGTTTTTAGAAGATTTATAAGGCTGTAAATATTCTCTCTCAGTTATTGAAATGGTTACTATTTATGTGTTCTGTCTTTATTCCAATAACTGGCCCTCTTTTAGATGTGTTTGTGCTGCTAATGCCGTCTGGAGGTATTCATCAGCAGATTATGTTAATCTAAACTGTGTTATTTTGCTGTGTAATTGAGCTTAAATTGAGTTTTTTTGTTCATATTTTATCTTTTTTTCACTCATGCAAACTTTGTAAATGGTCTTTATAAGTGTGTTAATAAAGAACCAAAAACTTAAAAAAAGTATACATCAGCAAAGAATAACTGAATAATTAAATATGCTTCTCTTAATTAGTTGCATTGTAGCTTAAGTAGGCTATAAATGTGTTTGGTGAAAATTACTTTATGTCTTCCAATCAGATCTTTCAATACAAAAGAAATTTATGTGTATTACTCTTACACAATTATGGTTGTGTGACTGATGGATCTTCTTGTACTTATTAAAAAAATTACGAAACATATTTTGAGGAATATTTACTACAAAGATAGTAATTTTATGTACATTACATCGTTGCTTTGTATTTATCCACACATATGTACTTTAGGCTCAAACTTTTTATATTACACCTAAACAAAACACTCACTAAGGAATGATACGATTTTTTGAGCTCGTATTTTGTCACTGATTCATTTATTTGGTTAAGAACGTCATTCTTATACTTAATAGTCGGTATTCTTCAGTTTATAAATGTCAACTTCAGTGTCAGCAAATTCACTTACGGTAACCCAAACACTTTTAATGGAGTTTTTAGATTTACAAATGTCTGCTTAATACAGCAATACCTTACCAACTACATATTTCAGGTATCATGAGCTGTGCATTTCTACCAAGTTTTCCAAACTTATGTGTTTGTTTATTGTATACGTGGATTTTTAGACATGTATGAATGAATATAATTGGTGGCTTCTGTAGAAGGAGATTGGCACAACCACCTTCATTGTCATCAGTGCCACAGTCATCATTATGGACTTTCGACACTCACTTGTGTCTTAAGGGTAAATAGTAAATATAATCCCTTCTTATTCTGGTATATTCACAGTATGTTGCAAGAATTCATCTATTAGCTTTACCATCTGTCCACATGTAACAGCCTGAGAGGTACTGAATTGATTTTTGTTAATTTTGATATTGATGAGTTTTACAGCAACTTTATACTGAGACAGCAATAATTGGCAGTTTGAAGATCCACATGCACATCTACACATGTCTTGAGCATAACTCACATACAAGTTGTTAAATATTTGGACAATAAACATTTGTTAAATATTTATTCATAAAAGTTGTAAGAGAAATACAGGACACATTTTATGCGCAGTGTACTTTTTATGTAAGTCTTGCTCTTTTCAAGGTAAGTAAAGGAAAGAGACTTTTGTGTTGTGCCTTCTCATGACTTGGGTTTTTCTGGATTGATTCTGAAGATTTAAGCCATCTGAGATGTTGTGCCATGTCAGCTAGTGAAACAGTTGCCTACAGTGCAGGATCTAGGATTCCAAGGAGAGATTGGACTGCTAGAGCCTGAAGATGAAGGCACTGCGGTCCAGACTTTTTGGCTGTTTAAGCCTGACGATGACTGCACTATAACCCTTCAAAATGTTTGTAACTATTTACACCCAGCAGGGCATAACACTCCAGCAGACACGAATCTTCAGCAATATCACTGTGACCTCACATCTAAGATTGATTTTGTTACAATTTATTCACCCTGAAGTTCTACGTTGTTTGTAAGACAGTATCAAATTTTGCCTTCATTATCTTACAATTTAAAGGTGATGACCGTGAATGAGCCAGAACTGTTATATTTTATGTACACTTCATAACTTGTTTGACTAGTGTGTTACCTGAACATGTGCTACTGGTATTGGTAGTCATGTTCTGTATATGTGGTGTCCAGTGAAGGACAAGACAGTGCAGTTTGGCTTTGGTAAATGTTAACAGGGACCATGTTCCTGCTAACTCCAGTTTCCTTTAAGCTCTGGTCTTGTCAGTGACTATGTTTGTCAGGAATGTAACTCTCATAATTGGTAGTTAGCTATACATAAGCAAAGAAACACTAATATTGAAGCCTTGACTAAAGTAATTTAACTCACTGTCATGTTTTCATCATGTTCTGTGTTTGGTATGACACACATCTTTATTTATGCATAGATATCACTTGTTAAATTCAGGTTGCAGAAGAGGCCACAAGTGTGTGATTTCAGGCTTGTGCTGCAGTGTAAATGAGATATTCACTGTTCTGGGATGATATCAAATGTGTATGTGTGTGTGTGTGTGTTTGGGGGTGGGGGTGGGGATAGGGTGGTGGTGTTGGTGAGAGAAGGCTATAAGATGAATTTCCACACTGTTTTTATGAAGACATGGCTCTTTTCAAAAGTGCACATTTTGCATAGAACTGCACTGTAAGAAAACTCTTGCCCAAAAGGAAGTAAAACATGCCAAATTATTTATATAGTCACAATACTTTTTATATATGTCAGTGCAGTTTGTCTCTTCCTTATTGTTCTGACAGACTGATACAATCTCCGTAATACTGATCTGCATTCTCCAAATACTGAAGCATACAGCTGTTTCCTGTTTATGAATTTAGACTCCAGGATTAGTGAAAGATTTTCAATAAAGTGCAAGGTTTTTTTTTAAAAGTTGTTAAAGTTGATGAATACAATAAAATATATATCTTAGTATATCTATTTGCAGTTATTTACTTTGTTAGGGCATTCATTATTGTGCACAAATAAATTGCTGTATTTGGTCTGTTTTAGGATATTTTCTAGAAACTATCTTGAAAAGACTGAGTGCTTATTAAATTTAGATCTAATCATATATACAAATTCATGTGGATCTTAGCATGTGAGATTATTCTCTCACATAATGAATAATTCAGCTTCAATTTGTGGCAAATTTATTGTTAATTTTCTTTCACTTATCACGAATTTGTAAACATTCATTATGCAACCAGAATGCTGGAGTAAAATTGGCATGGAATACAAAAAACTTACAAAGCCTTGTCCACTTCAAATTTTCACTTAAAGCTGATTATATCTTCTGAACTTCAAAATTTGTTACAGTACTTCGTCTCTACGATTTAAGTTTGTGGGGGCTTTGTACCCGGTGGTTATTTCAGGTTTTAGTTCAGATATACGCAGTTAACAGTATATGCTAAACTAAACATCTATTAAAAATACATTTCCTAGTTGCATAGTCTTGCTGTGATGGCTTTGTGTTCACTGAATGTGAAAAGCATGAACTGAATATTATATTTACACATACAGCTAGTTGTATTTACAGATTTATAATGATTCTTTCAAAGAAGATTTAAATTTCATGTGTTCAAACACAGTAATTTTGATTCAGATACTGAAACATAAACATATTTATATGTACATAATCTAATTTATTCAGCCCTGAATATTTTGGCATAGTTGTAATTAGAGCAATGATTTACACACTGCGCTCTAGTATATGTTACTAGAGAACATACATTACATACCACAGTAAAACACAAAATTTCAGTTTAAAATTCATGTCAGTTGCTAACAATGGGATAAAATTTTATAATGCAGTAGCTCCTTTTTCCCAAAAGTCTTGGTTAAGTCTGAATTTATAATCACACAACAACTGAGCTTTGTTTCACAGTTTAATGTGCATTCAAATGTTATCCTTTTTTTGTGAGATTTGAGGTTCTTATGGCAGTGAGAACAAAGATTATGGTCTACTGAAATGTGGGTAGAATGTACCCTGAAGTAGGATACAGGAGGTTTCTGTAAATTGTTGGTATCCATCTACCAAGCCACATGATTTTGCATCCCAGAAAATCACAATTTTGAATTTTACTTCCATTTTAACTTATTGCCATGTGACAAACCCAGCTATACTGCCTGATACTCTAGTTTTTATCCAAACAAACTCCAGGTCACATTTAAACCCACATCTCTTACTCACTAGCTAGTTATCTAATCATGTTACAGGTATCATTTAAACCCACAATTCTTGCTCACTAGACTGGTTCTCTAACCAAAAAAGTAATAGGTGGCAATTAAACCCACATCTCCTGCTCACTAGAATGATTAAGAAAAAATGTGTTACAAGTGTCATTTCAACTCCTTAAGCTACAGGTGATAGTTAAAAATGACTGAATTACAACTAAAAGACTTGATAAACAAACATGTGGACAGTTTATGCATAATGACATTCATAAAAATATTTAGTTCAATTTCAAATCAAATCTCCTCAAATTACATCATATCCTATTGGATGGGGCAAGATGTTAATCTGCCACTGCCACTTTTATCACTGTGAATTTGTTCTAATTCTGCTAATACTTATTCATATTTTATTTGACATGAAGTAATGTTTACCATATATACTGAGAACAGAAGAGAGCACCAGGTCTTCTGTTCAGACAGTAAACTTTTACAACAAGAAATTGTAACTTCATTCATTTCTGCCACTAAAAAAGCAAATTTTGGAAAAAAAACATAATGCTTGCTTTTGTTGTTACTATGTCTATAAACTTATTTACTAACTCCTTCTTCATTTCACTATGACATAACTTTCGTACTGTTAGCACATAATGTTTGTCTTGTAAAATCATGATGAGTAATCTGGAATGATCTACCATGTGAAAAGTACTTTATTAGACAATGTTTCTGAGACTGTTTCTGTCTCCAGTATCAGTATATGATGTGTAGAAGTACAATTAGAAATCACGTCATTCATCACATATCCTAATGATAATGGAGACAGTATCCAAAATGTTCGATATTTACTCCATTTTCTCTTGGTTTGTTATCTGAAAAAACTTCACAGCATCCATTCACCATGAAACCTCAAAATTTTATTTAATGTTTATTTGTGATTGATATATAATATGTAATTTTATATTATGCAGCAAACACTATACTACCATTTTTTCATTTTTAAGGGACTGAATGAAACTGCACAAGAAGTTTAAAAGGTGATTAAAAAATTGGTATACATTAAAAGAGATCTGATGTTTACCAATACATAGGATAAACCAACATGCCACTACTATAAAGAAACTAGTAGCTGAATGAAGGTAATTCTTGCTGTTAAGCATCTTTATATATATGTTACAGTACTACAGTGTTATCCTAAGAGGATATCATGATTCAATATTAGTAGAGAAACTGTGTTGTAAACACATTTCTGACTTTTGTGTAGAATTTTATAATGAATGGAGACTTGTGTATAATTTACAAACTCAGATGATGCTGAAATGTCTGTATTCAGTAATTAAATTTTATTACCATAGCATTTAAGGTGAAACAGTGGTTTGTTAATGGAGAATTCTACAGGCATGTTTAAATTATGAAGAAACCCAAGAGCTAACTACAAGAATGGGTAGCAAAATTTGTTCTTATAACAGAATCAATCCATGCCACTAATTCTGTTACTCTATTTGTGAGTCTTGAAGTTTTCATAGCAGTGAGGGTGTTAGATGTGTTCTTGTTGGTGGGTACCATTGTTTTGGAGAAACCTGCCAATGAAGGCAGACAGTGTTTCTGAAACAGGTCAGAAGACCTTGATTTAAACCTTCACCACTAGCCTCAGATCTCATAAAATTGGGCTTCTGTCAAAAAAAAAAAATTTGTATTCCTTTGCTTGGAACTGAAGTGTGTTGTTTTATTAGAATTACTTCCATATAGTCCCTGTCATTTTGCATCAGAACATTAAGCACAGGTCTCACCAACAGTCCAAGTAAGTACAGATTGTACAGGATAGAATGAGTAACAGTAAGCAGAATCACATGACTTTGCACTCTTGACTCCCATGGTGTGAGCCCAGGCTCACTGACCTGAAGCAAGGGGACTTTGTGGAAGTAATCCAGCGATGTTTTTTGTTCCTTGTTAGGGTAATTTCAAAGGCTGTTGATTGTGGTATAGCACCAGATGGGAACACTATTTGTCCTAAGCAATCACCTATTTCACTAAGCACATACAAGAATATTATCTGTTTAAAAACTACATTTCCTGTTTTATGAACTCACGAATGTGCACAATTGTCACATGAAACACCAATATTTCACAATGTTGTGTGCACCTTGCATGTCTACCAAGTTATTGTTTGCAAGTTGGTCCAGCACAGTGCACATGTGTATGCAGTCAAGCTATACAATGGGGGACCCAAAAATAACGAGAATTTTTTTCTGGAGGGGAGAGGGGCGGTACTGCCGTCTGCTCCAGCTTGGTGTGTGTACTTGACTGCCCTCTGCATCAGTTGGCCAAGCAGCGTCCTTGAGGAAAGGTCTGTAGGGTCCATGTGATTTTTTTTCTTGAGCCTCTGTCATTGTTTGCGTCAATTTTTCGATGGCAGACTTAAAAGAACAATGTGTTTGCATCACGTTTTGTTTCCTTTTGGGGAAAACAGCAGCAGAAACGGTCACAATGCTTCGAGAGGCTTTTAAAGAAGAAGCTTTGAGCCATCAAGGGTTTACGAATGGTTTTTTCGGTTCAAACGTGGTGACATGTCACTTGAAGACCAACTGCGATCTGGGCGTCCTTCAACAAGCAGAACCGACGAAAATATTAAAAAAATTCGCGATGCGATAATGTTTAATCGTCGTCGAACAATCGACGAATTGGAAGCATTGACTGGAGTTTCGTGGAGCTAATGTCAACGAATTTTAACAGAACTTCACATGAAACGAGTTGCTGCGAAATTCGTTCTGCACTTCCTCTCGGAGGATCAGAGAGCCAATCGTTTGGATGTGTGCCGTGAAATGAAAGATCAACTGAAAACTGATCCAGACTTTCTGTCCAAAATCATCACAGGAGATGAATCATGGTGTTACAGGTTTTCAGAATGTAGAGGAGGTGATGGAGAAAACGACTGCGGCACTGAAGGCTATCACTTTGCAAGAGTTCCAGAACTGTTTTGAACAATGGAAAAAGCGGTGGGATAAGTGTATTGATTCTCAAGGAGTGTATTTTGAGGGTAATTAAATTTTGAAAATGTTCAGATAAATATACTATTAAAAACAATTTAGTTATTTTTGGGTCCCCCCTCGTACTTTTATAGTCAAGCTATATTCCGACATGTTTTGGAGGTGCCCACCACCACCATGAGCTGTACCAGTGGTACAGCCAACCATGCCAGTATGTACATGGAAGGTGTGATATAAACAGCTGTGTGTTGAAGGGGGACGTGAAGTATAGCAATGTTTGCATGGTTGTTTTGGTCGGTGGTTTTGTCTTCCCTGATGATGATGGTGGTGGCCACCACCAAAACATGTCAGAATACAGCTTGACTGTGTAAGTATGTGCAAAGTGTTGGACCAACTTGTAGACAACAACATACCAATATCTTCGGTTTTCTCTGGGGCTTAAATTTGACATCAGCTATTGGTTCGAGGTGCTTGTATATTTTTTTGTCACTAGCACAGAAATGCCTTAAAATTATATCAAGTTTATGTATCTTAACAAAGCTGATCTTGATATACTGAGGACACTATATAAACAAAACTCTCATTTAAGCATAATGCTGAGGTTTGAGGTTATTATGTAAGTGAGTATTAAGATTTCAGTCATCTGGATTATGATATTATGTAGTTTGATAGACAGGTACCAACACTTTGGAAGAACCTGCTACCTCCTTGTTTCTTGGAGGCACATAATTTACAGAGTTACAGAAGAACTTGCTGCCTCTTTCTTCAGGGTCAAAGAGAGACTCTTCTCAGCAGAGGGAGGCAGCTGGTTCCTCCCAGGCTTTGGTATCAAGCCTATCTGCCAAACCACATGTCATGTACCAGTAGACAGTATTAATCTGAACCACAGTACTCTCTTCTACTTATATCTGCTGCTTGATTCCTGCCTTCTGGTATTACTGTATGTAAATACAACACATTGCAAAACATAAAGGCAAATATCTATGTACAGGGTGCTAGATGCACTTTCCAGTTATTGCACAAAAACTATAAAATAAATAATTAATGAATATGAATATGTTGTATATATACACACACTGCATACATTTGGTTATGTACAATTTTAATTTAATACACATACATACATTAACTGTTATACTAATTTGTAAGGTAGAATAGGATCTGTCCCTACTCCTCTGCAGCTGTAGGGATCTAGACTTTGTCACATTATAATTTTTTTTGCATAAAATTTAACTTAAGTATCTATTATGACATGCAACTGTTGTGTATTTACAAATGAAATTTATAGTGTTTGATGATGGTGAGTCATGGCATTTAATGGATTTTGTCATTCAGCTACCTTTTATGTACAAGGCATACTTTCCACACTAAGGTAAACAAAATACAAAGAAATTCCTCCTTTGTTGGTCTTGTAGGTAAAGATAAGTATGGGGAATGAGAGTATTTCTACCTAGGGGCCGAAGAGAGCAGAAGTTTGCCTGAAAATGGAAATAGAGCCTCTGTCTGAAAACACAATTCTTCTATCAACTCTAGATGATAGATGAAGTCCGAGAGAACTGACAAATGTTCATTAGAATAATACAATTCACAAGTATGACACACGAGAAAATAAAACCTCTGTTGTACACACTTGCATTTACAACTGCATGGTTCTTCACTTTGCCTTATTCATTACCTGCCTATTCTGGTTTCTTAACTAAATTAAGGAGGATGAACATTTTTTATTTTAGCAATCACATTGCTGTAATATTAATAAATGTACGATTAATTTAAATATAAGGAGTGCTCACTAAATATATATTATTGAATTTTCTGTTGGGTTATGTAGACACAAATGCAGACAAAACCATTGAAATACAACCTAACAGTGACATTACAAATTTGAGGATATGTATTAAACATCCGCGATTTTTTACAAATTGAAAAACTGAACTTTAAGCAAATTTATTTTTACTTTATATAAAGATGTCCAAAATAGCATTGCCTCATAAAACCATAGTGTCACCAGTCAAGAATTCCAAGTCTCCCCAGTTTTCCATTCTTATTTAGTTTTACAGCCACAGCGGTGTGTGTTGAATTTCCACTGTCTTTATTTGTGAATAACAGGAAAAAATCCACGATTTCTGTTCTGTGAGATCCACATTTCCTTGTGACAGGGCTGTGTTGAAATCAGGAATCAGTTTTCTAGCCTCAGGTTACCACAGGGTTATTTTTTGTGTTGTTTTATATTTTATGCATAATTTATTTTTTAATGTGTTATTACTTATGAAAGTTTTTGTGTTTAGTAAAGAACAAGCAAATTAAGACTCGGTGTTAGTAGTGACCACAGTCCTTTTAACATCAAAGTTCTCGCCAACCACACTGTTTTTCAGGAATGTAACCCAAGTAATTGGCAAGAGATTGATGCACATTGTGATTTGAAAAGAAATATTGTATAGGAATATAATGACAATGCCATTTTACCAGGGAGATGAAAACTAGGACGTCTCACATAATAGTATGGCAACATAAAAAGCTGTTTGTTAGATCTTTCACATGGAATGATTATGAATTATCTGTGCTAATTTTTTAGAAGTTGACTCGTCCATCCTTAGTAGAAAAGCTAGCTAGCTAGCCTCGCACGTGGGAAAATTAATGTAGTTTAATTAATGTTTTAATTTGAAATTAGGCAAATGTATTTTTGTTTTCGGTTAATATAAATGCGGTGTGATTGATTGTAATGAATGGAAGACAGAGAAACGCCATGAATGCGCAAATATGTGGAAAGAAAAAGACTCAAATTATGATGGCAACTGTACCGCATGTCACTGCCTGAGCGGGATGTACGAAATATCACGCCGATGGATTTTTGTTCGATTGAGTTTACATGAATGTGTCCACCACAAAACACTACAAGTGGTTACAAGAACTCAGTTTTCAGAAAATATGAACATGTGCTTTATTCCAAGGAACCTGTCAGTTAGGTCCTATCTTCTGTGCCTCTGCGTTTGCAGTATCACTGGTAGGTTCTTTAATGCCCATGTTGACTACTTTTTGTGCTCAGTAGCAGAAATAGCAAGATCATTTAGCTGGGTTTGGCCAGTCATGCTTCTCTTGTAGAATTTTGTTACTTTAAATTTGTAAATGACCTTTCAACATTGGCTACCATTTGCAGAAACATAAAAAAACAGTATGAAAACGGTAAATATGTGTATATTTCTATGGCATACGACCACTCCAAAGTACTTTTGTAGCCATTGCAACTCTTTGTGACTAAGCAAGTGGTTCTT
>Ga0123353_10014340_pt1 | contig 11414 bp, 10 predicted proteins | sample TergutLab28metaG_3_FD_92763 | JGI IMG/M metagenome (GOLD analysis project Ga0123353, IMG submission 92763) | Labiotermes labralis P3 segment gut microbial communities from Petit-Saut dam, French Guiana - Lab288 P3 | ecosystem: Host-associated > Arthropoda: Insects > Digestive system > Gut ... | reverse complement strand
TTGCACTTCCGTCTGTTTCTCAACCTTGTTCAGCGTTTCTTCGATGATGGCATTACCCGAGATGACCGTGGAGACGCCTACCGTTATGATTATTCCCACAAGGATAATACTCAACATAACAGCGGTTAGCTTGAACCCTATGCCTTTTGTTTTCATAGTCACTCCTCCTAAATTTACGAGAATGCGAATATAATAATACAAAATCATCAATTATTCAACAATTTTCATCATTTCTGCAATTTTTTCTACATTTTGACGTGTTAATAGGTAGCATTTTGACACCCGCGTGTTTCAATGCTACCTATAGTTCCCCATATTCAGTTTATTTAGAACGGGTTCTCCGCGGGGTAGGGGAGGCTTTTCGGCCGGTTGTGCGAGATTTTCGGAACGCCCAGATAAGCGAATACGTCAAAAAGGGCTTTTCCGATGTGCCCGAAGGCTACAGCGCCGTGGTGCGGGTACCGGTCCGCTATGAGGACATTGCGGTAGAATCGGCCCATTTCATGTATAGCGAATATCCCGATGCCGCCAAACGACCTCGTGGCTACCGGCAAGACTTCGCCGTGCGCGATATATGCGCTCAAACCGCCTTCCGCCGTCCCTTGCAAGCGGAAAAACGTGATCTGTCCGGCTGCGATATCGCCTTCCAGCGTGCCTCTGGTTATGTCGGGTTCGGTGTCCGGCTCCAGGAGGCGCTTCATGATGAGCTGATATTTCAGCTGGCCTTTGTTCAGGCGGCATATCGGCGTGTTGCCGCAGTGGAACCCCATAAATGTGTCCGTGTGCTCATATTCGAATTTGCCTTTGATATCGCTTTCGAACATGTCCGCCGGCACGGAATTGTTGATGTCCAGAAGCGTCACGCCTGCTCCGCTGACGCAGGTTCCGATGTATTCGGACAACACCCCGTAAATATCGACTTCGCAGGATACCGGTATGCCTCTCGAGGCCATGCGGCTGTTCACGTAGCACGGGACGAAACCGAACTCCGTCTGGAACGCGGGCCAGCATTTGTTGGCAAATGCCACGTATTCCCTGCTGCCTTTGTTTTTCTCTAACCAATCTAAAAGGGTGAGTTCGTATTGCGCGAGTTTCGGCAAAATGCCGGGCATGTTGTTGCCCTCGCCAAGCTCTTTTTCCATGTCGGCCACCACTTCCGGTATACGCGGGTCGTCTTTCATGGCGTTGAACGCTACCAGCAGGTCGAGCTCCGAATTCTCCTGGATCTCCACGCCAAGGTCAAAGAGCTGCTTTATCGGCGCGTTGCAGGCTAAAAAGTCCTGCGGTCGCGGGCCGAAGCTGATTATCTTGAGCTTGCTCAGCCCAAGGGTCGCGCGGGCTACCGGGACGAATTCCGCGATCATTCGTGCGATGCCCTGCGGCGTTCCTACCGGGTATTCCGGGATATACGCCTTAATGTTGCGCAAGCCAAGGTTATATGAGCAGTTGAGCATCCCGCAGTAGGCGTCCCCTCGTCCGTTTATTAACCTGTCCGCCCCGTCTTCCGCCGCGGCGACAAACATGGTCGGCCCGCCAAAATACTTCGCGATCAGGACTTCTGGTGTTTCCGGGCCGAAGTTCCCGAGGTAGACGACAAGCGCGTTTACGCCGGTCGCCTTAACATCGTCTACAGCCCTTAACATGTCGTTTTCGTTTTCCACTGTGACTTTGCATTCGTAAATGTCGCCATAAGCGGCGGCTACCGCTGCCCGGCGTGTTTCGGATAGCGCGATGGGGAAGCAGTCGCGGGACACGGATATCAGGCCTGGTTTGATGTTTGGAATGTTTGTCATATGGGGTTGCCTCCTTACTTATTCTGCCCGTACTTCGCGTTTGGGCCGTGTTTGCGTAGATAGTGTTTGTCGAGTAGTTCCTGCTGTATTGGTTTGATGCCCGACGCCATTATGATGTTGTGCCATGCCATAAAGGCTATTTCTTCCAGGACTACGGCGTTGTGGACTGCGTCCAGGGGGTCCTTTCCCCAAGCGAACGGCCCATGGCTGGGAACAAGCGCCGCGTGCATTGCATCCGGGTCTATGCCTGAAAAACGCTCAATCACCACTTTGCCCGTATTCTCTTCATATTCGCCGGAAATCTCCGCCGGGGTCAGCTTGCGTGTGCAGGGTATTTCTCCGCTGAAATAATCCGCGTGGGTGGTGCCTAGCGCAGGGATACTCATGCACGCCTGAGCGAAAACTGTAGCCCAGCGGCTGTGCGTGTGGACGATGCCACCGATATTTTGAAACGCCCTGTACAGCGCCAAATGTGTCGGGGTGTCTACGGAGGGGTTAAGGCTGCCGTCGACTTTTTCGCCGGTTATAAGCTCCACGACCACCATTTGATCTGCTGTCATTCCCTCGTAGTTCACGCCGGAGGGCTTTATGACAACATGGCCGCTATCCCGGTCGATCCCCGAGACATTACCCCAGGTAAATGTGACCAGCCCGTGTTTGGGAAGCAGCATGTTAGCCTCGAGGACTTGTTCTTTTAGCGTTTCCAGCATAGGATAACCTTCCTTTGGGAATTTTTATGCTTAAGAGCTGTCCGCCCGCTGCCTAACCCCCATATTGCTCCAAAACCCCGACTGCGGTGCGTTCTATGGATAGCGCCGCTTTGTAGCGGGTCAGGTATGCTTCAAAACCCTTTACGTCCGCAGGGTCGGGTTCGACTGTTACTACTTTTGCACCGGAGAATATTTTGTTTTCCAGGAAGTCTTCCAGGGTTTCGCCTTCCTCTTTACATGTTGCGAAAGCCGCCAATAACGCAATGCCCCATGCGCCGCCCTCTCCGGCCGATTCCATGACGGCTACGGGGATGTTCAGCGCGCCCGCCATCAGCTTTTGCCCAACCAGGGCTGTTTTAAATAACCCGCCGTGCCCAAGCAGCTTTGAAAGCTTAACGCCTTCGCCCTCCGTAAGTATGTCGACGCCGATTTTAAGCGAAGCCATAGATGACAGCAGCAGGACGCGGATGAAGTTTTCGAGCGTGAACCTGCTGTCAGGCGTACGCGCGAACAAGGGCCGCCCCTCGTGGAATCCTGTTATGTGCTCGCCTGCGAGATAGTTTATCGACACGAGCCCTCCGCCGTCCGGGTCGCCTTGGAGTGCGGCCTCGTATAGGGTGCGGTACAGCAGCGTTTTGTCAAGCGCGGCGCTTTGCGCCAATCCCATCCGAGCCACCGCGTCTCCGATTAGCGCCACCCAGGCATCCAGATCGGACGTGCAGTTGCCGCAATGAGCCATGGCTACCGGTTTGCCCGCGGGAGTCGTCACCATGTCTATTTCGGGGTACAGCTTTGACAGCGCCCGCTCCAATACAAGCATTGCGAATATCGATGTACCCGCAGAGACATTGCCTGTGCGCGGCATTACAGCATTTGTGGCGACCATGCCTGTCCCGGCGTCCCCCTCAGGCGGGCAGAGCGGTATTCCCGGATGAAGGGCAAGGCCTTCCGGATCCAGCAGTTTTGCGCCTTCTTCGGTCAGGTTGCCTGCTTTTTCTCCGGCAGGAAGCACCCTTGGCAGAAGCTCCGTCAAGCGCCATGGAACGCCGCAATCCAAAACAAGCTTGTCAAATTGTTCGATCATGCCCTGATCATAGTCATTTATCGAGCTGTCTATTGGGAACATGCCGGAAGCATCGCCGATCCCAAGCACTTTTTCGCCGGTGAGCATGTAATGCACATAACCCGCGAGGGTCGTCAGGGACTTTATATCACCCACGTGCGCTTCTTTCCCGCTAACGGCGCGGTACAGGTGGGCGATACTCCAGCGCTGCGGGATGTTGAACCCGAAATTATCCGTCAGGAGCGCCGCCGCTTCTTCGGTAATTGTATTGCGCCAGGTGCGGAACTCCGCCAGTTGGCCGCCTTTTTCGTCAAAGGCCAGATAGCCGTGCATCATTGCGGAGATCCCGATGCAGGAAGGCATCGGGAGACAAGCTCCGTGTTTCTTTCGGTAATCAGCACAAAGGTCAGAAAAGCTCTCTCTGAGCCCGTGCCAGACATCGTCCAGACGGTAGGTCCACACCCCGTTTTCAAAGCGGTTTTCCCAGTCGAACCCGCCTGTCGCGAGCGGTGCGCCACCCGGATCGACGACTACGGCCTTTATGCGGGTCGAGCCTAATTCGATTCCAAGAAAAGTATTCATGTTTCACGCTCCTCATATGGATCCAGAATACGTTTTTTCATTGACTGATTGACCGCCGTGCAAATAATCAGTTGAATAAATGAGAAATAAATAAAAACAAGTGGAAACAAAGCTATCATAATCGAATAAGCGGCAATCGTCAATAATGCAATTATCATAGCGACTGTGCTCGCGAAGATAATAGTACCCGTCTTCCATTCGACAAGCATAAAAATGAGCGCGTTTTTCGCGATATGCCTGTTTTTCAGAGGGAGCGCAGGGATGAACACGAATACGTAACTGAAGAAAACGATCGCCGATCCAAACAGGAAAAATGCCAGGGTGGCAAGCGGTATGGCGACGCCGTTTTCAGTGACGCTCATGCTAATGGCGAGAAAACTGTCGAATATCAAAAAAACGAATAGTATACCAAACGGCATACTCTTGAATATGCTACCTTTGAATTCTGTGAAGAAGTCGCTCCATAAGAAGGAATTCCCTTTTTGGATCAGATTTATGATCACCCTGTTTACGGCGCACAGCGCGGCGGGAATCGTTACTACCGGGACGCAGAATGCCAGAAAGAGAAGGTTCAACTTGACAAGTTCCCAAAAATGAGTATGAAGCACAAAGAAAAAAAGCCTGGCGCCCTTCTCCGGCGGCGGCTCCGTAACGCCCTTTCCGGGCGAGAACCACTTACGTTTAATCAGTTCCGTAACATTCATCATGAAAACTCCGTTACTCTCGTCCCATTCTGACTCCTGACTCCTGACTTCTGACTCCTTGCGGTCCGCAGACCGCATTATAATATATTAGGAATGTCTCGCTTACTGTAAATAAAACGGCGAACTTCCATCACATTACCGATGACCACGTAAAACACCGAATAATTTCTAACGTAGATACGGTAGTATGGACGCCCTCGGTCTTTGTTAGAATGGTATGGCTCAAACGCAAGCGGATTCTCCAGGCGTTTGTTTATTGCTTTTTCTGTGTCCTCGACCAGACGCCGTGCCGCGGACGGATTTTGGAGGTTGTATGCGATATAGTCCCGCACTGCCGCTAAATCTTGTTCAAAGAGCGGCAAATAACTGAGCGTATATTTCCTACTCATTCAGCCCCTCTTTCAATCGCGAAAAAACCTCCTCATGGGTATAGCGTACATCGGACACTGCTGCTGCGCGGTCAGCCTCGTCTAACTTCAGCTCGAGGTCATCCGTGAGCTCCGCATATTTTTCCAAGCTCATAACGACCATGGCGCCATAACCGTTTTTCGTGAGATAGACTGGGTTGCCGCCATTTACCACGTTTTCGATTTCAGGGAATCTATTCCGAAGATCGGATACAGGTCTGATTTGAAGCATGATGCTCACCTCGGTTTACTTTATTTTATCTCAATATTATCCTAATTTTATCTCAGTGTCAATATGTAAACTCGGAATCGCACCACTAATTCTTCATTCCTGTCATTACTATCCCTTCGACAAAGTATCGCTGCCCAAACAGGAAAACGATCACTCCCGGCAAAAACGAAAGGCACGTAGCGGCAAACATGCCCGCGTAATCGTTTTTAAACGAGCCCATGAATGTGGTCAGCCCGACCGCCAGCGTGTATTTTTCACGTGAAGAGATATAGATCGTTTGCTGAAGGAGGTCGTTCCATGTGGTAATGAATATCAGCAGCGCGACGACTATTATTGCGGCGCGGATCGATGGCGCTATGATGGTGACCAGCGTTCGCAGATAACCGGCCCCATCGATTTTTGCCGCTTCATCAAGCTCTTTTGGGACTGTCCTGATGAACTGCCGTATAAGGAAGATGTTGAACGCCCCACCCCCGCACAGATACGGAAGGATGAGCGGCCAGTAGGTGTTCGTAAGCCCCAGGCTCGCCCATGCTATATAAAGCGGGATAAGCGTCACCATGGTCGGCAGCAGCATCGATCCCACGCAAAGGGAGAACAGGAACTTTTTGCCCTTAAAGCTCAGCCGGGCAAAGGCATAACCGCAGGAAACGGCAGTGACAGTGCCAAAGACGACGCACGGAACAACGATCATCAGCGTATTTCTGAGATACAGCCAAAAGTCGAAAGTCGTCGGCTTTATGTTGTAGTTGGAAAACAGCCACTCAGGCGGGAAAAAAGGCGGCGGCCATCTGAATATCTCGAGGCTCCTCATCAGTGAAGACCGCACCATCCACCATATCGGCAGCAACACCAGAGCGGCTATTACAATGACTGCAACAAAAGAAAGAATATCCGTAATCATTTTGCTCCGTTTTGCGTTTTTCAGGGAACCCTTAGGAGGCGTACGCAATTCGGTCGTTTTCCGCTCCGTTCCACTCGTCACTTGTCATCGCCTCCCTCATAGAATATCCAGCTTTTTGAAGTGGCGAACAGTATGAATGCAAGTACGGCGGCAACAATGAAGAATACAAATGCGATAGCGCCGGCTTGCCCCAGCTCCCTCCCACGGAACCCGGTCTGGTACATCAGATACGTCATAAACATCGTAGAATTGCCCGGGCCGCCTTTCGTCACGGCCAGCGCGGGTATGACGACCTGAAGATTGACTACCAGGCTCATAAGGAGATTATAGAAGATGATAGGCGTCATGCAGGGGATCGTTATTGTCCAAAACCGTTGCCAGGCGTTTGCGCCGTCTATTTCCGCTGCTTCCTGATAGATACGCGGGACATTTTGCAGCCCGGCCAGGAAAATGACTATCAGATTCCCGCATGTCCAGACAGAGATAAGCACCAACGGCGGCACAGCCGTGGCGGAAGACGCAAGGAAATAGGACTTTTCCAAGCCCAGGCTTACGAGTATATAGTTTATCAGTCCCCCGTCGTACCTCAGCAAAAAGTACCAGCTTATCATGACTGCTGTAGCCGGCAGTATGTACGGCATATAGAATATCGCGCGCAAAAATCCCCGCCCCGGCATCTTGCGGTTCAAGAGGAGCGCTATTGCCAGGGAATAGACTATGCTTCCCGCAACGGCGAACAGGGCGAAATACACGGTGACCTTGATCGAGTTGAGAAAGTCGATGCTCGGGTTCGTAAAAAGACTTACGAAATTATCAATCCCGATGAAACTTGGGGACGCCTGAGTGCCTCCTCTTATGAAATGGCCTACATTCAGGTCTGTAAAGCTGATGCCGAAAACGGCCAGTAGAGGCAAGTACGTAATCAGCGACAAGCCGAGGAATGCCGGAATCAGAAAAAGGTATGCGGCACGCTGTTCCTTGATCGCGATTCTTGATTTCTTTTTCTTTTCCGGCATTTTCATTACGGCATATACCTTTTCAGTGCGACGCTGGAGGACGCCCCTTTTATCACAACATGTTTATCCGCCGAGCGCCGCTTGCATGGCGCCGCGATTTGCCTCTACCACACCCTCGGCCGTCTTGCTTCCGTTGATCGCTTCAACCAGTGCGGGCGCCAGTGTCTTTACCAGCACCTCGTAGGTGTTTGGCGTATAGTACCACGCCGTTGATTTGGTGACGTTGAAGTCTATGGCTACGTCCACGATGGCTGACCTGAAAGCCGTTGCCGGCAGCGCTTGACGGAAGGGGATATCGTCGACCCATCTCTTCAGCAGCGCCTCATCTGTATACCAATTCATCTTGGTAGGCATCCACCAGCCTGCTTCAATAAGCGCGAAGTTGTTTTCCTCGTCGGTGTACCACTTTATGAAATCCGCGACTTCTTCGGGAAACTGCGTCGTGGAGAACATGCCTACCGGGCCGCCAGTGCAAATGTTGGCCTTTTGCTTCATATAGGGCAGCACCGCTACGCCATAATTAATAGAGTCAAAGCCTGCACCCCTGAATCCCACGGCCCATTGGCCTTCCGTGCACATAGCGACGTTGCCTGCGCCGACGGAGCTTGCAAACCCGTTATCCTGGGTCCCGTCGTTAAACGGCGCGACGTTTTCCACCAGGTGCAGGTCAAAGACTTTTTGCATGGCCTCTACAGCCGCGGCGTCCATCACCAGGGACTTTCCGTCAGGCGAGAAAAACCGACCGCCGTTGGAGAGCGCCCAGACTTCGAGCTGCCATGTGTATTGGTTTACATAGCATCCATACTGAACGATGTTGTTCTTGTCGAAGCCGACATCACCTGGGTGATTCCCGTTTGCGTCGAATGTCAGTCTTCTTGCAACTTCGATGAACTGTTCCCATGTCCAGGCTTCTTCAAGCCTTGTGGGAGGATAGGGCACTCCGGCTTCGTCAAACATCTCCTTGTTGTACCAAAGCGCGAGGATTTCGTTGGCGCCGGAGTATGCGATCGTTTTGCCCCCGTCCTTGAATGTGATGTAGTCCAGCGGCACATTCGACTCGCCCGCATATATGTCATACGCTTTCAGAAGGCCGGCTCTCGCCCAGCCTATAACTGTGTCTTCCGCGACCATTCCGCAGTCCGGCATATCGTTCGATATAGCCATGGTCTGTAGCTTTTCATTGTACTCGTCGCGCCCGATTTGCAGTGCCCTGACATATACCTTGTCCTGCAGGTTATTGTATACGTCGAGCGCTTCCTGTGTTGCTTCCTGCTCCGATGGGTCTCCCCACAATGAGAAGATTAGTTCTATCTTCTCATTGCCGCCGCTCTGGCTGCCTTGGTTGCCTGCGCTGTTTTCGCTGCCCTGGTCGCTCTTGTCGGCCGCCCCGTTGCCGCACCCGGCGGCAAGGGCAAGCACAAAGAGAAGCGCCAGCAGCAATGCCGTCATTTTCTTCTTCATTTTAGTTCCTCCTAGATTATAATAGTTATTTTGTCATTGCGCAACCACGCAATAGAACACGGTATTAGGGCTTTGTTTCGTAGTGCACGGTTGCCTCGGCGTCGGGGGAGGCTGTTGCGGGTATGCTGTTGACTGTAAAACTAAGGTCTTGATCCGACATGTTTTTTACGCTCACAGTGTCTCGTGTCACCGTTATAGCGGCGTGCTGACCTTTCCAAATGACCTGGAAAGAGACGCTGTCGATTTCCTCGGGCATGCACGGATCGAACGTCAGCGTGTCGGCGTCCAGCGCGCTTTTCATGCCGCTGAAACCGAAGACTACCTCCTGCCACATGCCGCCTACATTTGCGAAGTGGACCCCCTCGGAGGCGCGCGGACCCGGCCCGAAATCTATGTCCATAGATTTTTTCCAGTTCTCCCAGGCAGTCCCGGGACGCCCGATCCGAGCCGCGACAATGACGTTATGGCATATGGAGTTCGACGAATCGTGTATTGTGAATGGGTTGTAGTAATCGAAGGACGCGGTCATTTCCTCTTTGGAGAATGCCCCGGTATAGAGCCCCATCAGGGCTATGACGTCGGACTGCTTGAGGCATTTGGAGCGATAGCGCAGTTCCTGTGTAGTGTATGACCCGAAAAGCCTTTCCTTGTCTTTCCACAGCCCCTCGATGTCTATCTCACAAAAGTCCGTGTCAAAGCCGTCGCATTGCCAGACGATATGCCGGCTTTCGTCCTTGGGAATCGGCAAGCCGTCGGCGACCTCGCGGAACAGCGCGAGTTCTTTTTCGTCAAAATGTATTTTTTCGCAAAGTTTTTCGTAAATCTCGGGCGCATCGGCCTTGCACATGCCCACGACGGTTTCCGCCAATCTGAGGTTCTCCCGGACGACAAAATTGGTGTAGGCGTTGTTGTTAGTAAACGGCTTATATTCATCGGGGCCCATTACGCCGAAGATTTGCCACCCTTCGCGCTCTTTGGTTTTGCTCGCGCGATTACTCCAATAGCGCGAAGTCTCAAGGATGATCTCGAGGCCGCAGTTATACAGAAAGTCCTTATCCAAAGTATTAAGATAGTAATGCCATAAGCCGACTACTACATCTGCTGTTATGTGTATCTCGTGGTCGGCGTATTCGAACAGCGAACAGATCTCGTCGCCGTTGCGGTCGGTCTGCCATGGGTACCGCGCGCCAATGTAATTCATAGCTTTGGCGCTCCTGCGCGCGCCGTCCAGGATGTTGTAGCGGTAGAGCCCCGTCATCTTAGCCAGCGCCGGCTGAGTGTAGATGTAAAATGGCTGGAAGAATATTTCCATGTCCCAGCATACCGAACCAAGATACATCTCGCTGGTCGAGCCTTTTGCACAGTTGAGGGCGCGCGAGTCCGTCGAACGGGCGCGCAGGAGATGATAGATCGCCTGCCTGATCGCGCGTTGGCTGCTGTAACCCTCAGGGTCGTGCGCCGCGATTTCGACGTCCGAGATTTCCCAGTTTTCCGCCCAGCGGGTTATATGCGCTGCGTGAAGGGCGCCGGGGCTTTTCTTCATGGCGGCGTCTATCATTTTGACGCCCTCGCCAAGCAGCTCCCCGGCGCCAAAGTATACGCTGGCTGCCTGTGCCGAGACCTTAAGCAAATGCGCTTCCTGATCCTCACCTAACCGGAATGCCAGGGCCGAGGCGATCCGGCGCTCTTTTCTTTCGATGCTGTGTATAGCCGGCTTGTCGCAGATCATGCGGCTTACAGTCATGACACGGTCGCCCAGGTTCCCCGTTACGTCTGAGTAAATGACCTGGCCGGCGGCAGCCCCAACCGCGCGGCCGGAGAATTTGTCAAATCCATTTGTACGGACATCGTTGTCAATATAGTTCTTAGCGACGATATCCGCGGCGCCGGAGATGGCGGTGATATAGAGTTCCTGTACGCACAAGAACCTGTCGTCCGGGTTCATGAAGCGCTTAAACAGCAGATCGAGCTTTTTCCCCGATGACGTTTCCCAGATAAGCGTCCTGTACAGCGTGGCTGTTTTCATATCCAGCCAGCGTTTGTACCCTGTTATTCTCCCGGTCTCCATGTCGAACTTCTGGCCGTCTGCGTAAAGCTCAAGGCCAAGCATATAGGGCAGATTGATAACGCCCACGTTCCAATGGGGATGCCTGCCCTGGACAAGCGGCAGGAACGTCCCCCACCGGCTTTTTTTCGCGGGGACGACTTCAAGCGAGACATTCGTAGCCTTGCGCTCATATTCGAGGTTCTGGTCGTCGTCGGAGAATCCCTCGTCAAAGCTTGAACGCGTGGTCAGATATCCCGTGCCCAGCGCCATGACCGACTCGTAATGCCGCGCCCGCGAGACGTCAAATGTGCTTTCAATGACGCACCAGTCCGGGTCGATTTCGCATTTGTCTATATACATGGCTAATCTCCCTTGATTCTAATGCGGTCTGCGGACCGCAAGGAGTCAGAAGTCAGGAGTCAGAAGTCAGAATGAGACGAGAGTAACGGTGTTTATTCAGGTAACTTGTTAAGAGTCCCTCGTCCCCCGTCATTG
>Ga0123353_10014339_pt1 | contig 11414 bp, 5 predicted proteins | sample TergutLab28metaG_3_FD_92763 | JGI IMG/M metagenome (GOLD analysis project Ga0123353, IMG submission 92763) | Labiotermes labralis P3 segment gut microbial communities from Petit-Saut dam, French Guiana - Lab288 P3 | ecosystem: Host-associated > Arthropoda: Insects > Digestive system > Gut ... | reverse complement strand
CAACCCCATGTGATTTCTTTCTATGGGGTTACGTCAAGGATCAGGTTTATGTTCCTCCTCTTCCCGCAAGTATCCCGGAACTGAAGGTACGAATCAGAACCGCCACTGAAACCATCACCGCTGGCATGCCATAAACATGGAACGAACTCGATTATCGTGTTGATGTTTGTAGAATCACAAAGGTTCACATATAGAGCGCCTGTAAAGTATGTAACAAAAACTTGGAGTGTTTTTCTATTAAATAAAAACCACATATCCTCGTATCTCAAGTGTATTGTGTATGACAAGTTGTTAAAACCCCAACAATCATTTCGAATAACCCTGTATTTGTGTCCGGAACTGCTAGAAATTTCGTCAACAAAATACACCTCTTTTTTTTATCGTTCCCTTATTCCCTTTTGACTTGCTCGCACGAGATTCAGCCCAGAATTGTCTCCGAACCCAGTCTGGGCTAGCAACACGGCCTCATCCCTGATCAAGCAAAAACAGTTGTCCGATTGATGTATGCCGAAAATTCAGAGAATCTACTTTGCCACAAAAACCCCACCCCCGATAAATTTTCACTATCGGGAGTGTACAAACTAACCTGTCCCGACTGTAATAAGGCATACGTCGGACAAACTGGAAGACACTTCGCCACGCGGTTCAAGGAGCACGAGAAAGCCTTCAGAAACAATAGCCACACATCCAGTTTCGCGAAACACCTTAACGAAGAAGCTCACTCCTTCGGCCCCGTGAACAGTATCATGCAAATACTGCATTGCCATAAAAAGGGAGCCCACCTGAACACACTTGAAAGATTTTACATCCACACAGAGTTCGCCGCAAACAACCACTTAAACGAAAACCAAACCGTATATCTGAACGCAATCTTTGACACCCTCATAAAGACCCACCGCTCATAAAACCCCCTCCCTCCCTTCCCCCTAACAACAGAGAGACCCAAACACTCCAACACAGAGAACCACCACCACACACAAAATAAAATCCAGGCCTCACTACAGTGACCACACGCACCTAAATACCACGCACACCTTACGACAGCTGTGATATTTTCTTTTCTTTTCCTTTTTCAACATGTGCGACTCTCCTGAGTGAAGGCACAAACACGAGATAGTGATTTATGTTAAATCTGTGAATGTAAAACAAAAACTGTGTTTAAATTAAGAAACCTTTGTCTATACAAAACTAGAACCACACAGATACACCACGATACAGTTTATTCGTAGCACAACTACACTACCATTTAGTGTGATGTGACAGTGAAGATGGAAGGAATCCCACACTACTTCCGGCCTGGACAAGACGACCAACATCTCTAATAACTGAGTAAAATTTCGCAACCGGTTCAGAAAACAGCTTGCGAAATTGCAGTCTGTGCGCACTTCATTATTTGCCCTTTCCTATATATTCACATATAGTGGATCTACACCTCCGTAATCCACAGACACCTCCACCTAAAAGAAAAAGAGGCGGTAGAATATAGAAGAGCATCCGGATTGGCACACATCCACGCCACGATTCCGCCTAACTACGCGAACGCGGGCCACCGCCAAAAACCAACCTCAGCTGAAACTGCACACCCAGTGGAAACGCTGCTCTGTTATAACATTGCTTAGCCTATAGAAACAAGTTTTGATGCAAATAACACATGAAAATATTGACTGACACTGAGTGACGCTATGGTATTATTGCTAGAGTTTTATGAACTATAACATTATATCATGCTTGTTTTTAAGTACATTGACACCAGTTTTACTAATGATACGAATTGTAACATAATATTCTTAGCATAAGAATAGTAACATACTTTGACATTTATACATAAACAACTAATGATAATTCACTTGCAACAGCCTTAGGTCATGGTACCCACTATTGAAACAACGAGATCTCGTCCCCCCCCCACACCAAACCCCCAATACCCTAAAAGAACACCCCACACATCTTGTATAGCTGCTCTATAAGATAAGTTAAATCACAACCTGAAGATGGCCCACATATAGGACCGAAACATGTAGCTGTATTCCTACTGTACTACTAGGTGAAATATAGTTGTGTTCGACTGTATGTGTAATACACAAAAAATTCTTTATTATTGAACCAACACAACGGGAAAGACGCACCTCAAAATTCAGAGAATGTTTTTTGTTCACCGGGGGTCAGAGCGGCAATACGGTCACAATTCTTAGCTAAGAGCAGGCCGAATCCCTCCGCGCGACGGACACAGTCACAAACCTTTCAACAGCAACCTCGAAGTCTGCAACCTCCCAATGTACCAACATATTGTACCAACTTTGAAATCTTTTTGCTCGAAGTCCTCAATTTACACTTAATTTTCCGAATGTAAATTTGCCTGTCTCTCCGCTGAGTATATCTCTGATCTGGTTTCGAACCAGGATCATCGGTAACAATAGGTTTGATGTGTGGCAAGCTACTGGACTGCTGTGGAGTCCTAAGGCACACATAAGAGACTGAAAAACGCGGACTTACTATCCATATTTGGATTTAAAATGATAGAAGGACAAACACTTCGTCGTCAGAACGCGAAGTTACTGCCTCAGTTTACGTCTCTGCAAAAGTAAGAAATTGACTCGGCGTCTGAAGACTTTTCAAAAATAAAATTTGTCTCCTTTAAATACAAGTATTTTTTTGTTAGTGAATTTCCTTTAATGAATTTTAAAAAAAGAACGTTGCAATGTAACACTTTGCCACTGTGTATGGATTTGCGACAGGTTACGTGGGGGCAAGCCAGAACTGCCCTCCTCCCCCCTTGACAAACGGGACCAATCAAGCCCCCCCCTCCCCCCTGCCAATTCGTTTAAAGCGAGAGAAAAGGGAGCGCAACATTCGACTGATGAATGGATTCATTACGACATTGTGTCCTGTCCTGTCCTGTCCCAACTGCTGTGCGTTTTTGTATAAATACATTCGCTCACGGCGACTATTTTTGTTGGTTCTTTGACGTGAGGTCGGCGCCATGTTTGAGAGGTTTTACACTGTCAACTGCGGGGTTCGCCGCAGCATTTGCGGATTTTACATTTCTTCTTGTTAATGATCGACAGTAATTTGAGTACTGGACCCACTAAACCCCCTTGGATACTTCATGTAAACCTACCACCACGTTTTATATTGAAAAAAGTCTGAAGGAATATGCTTCCTTCTCGGCCATTTCGACCCCTTACGAAGAGCTACCATATTCTCTCGAAAAGTCACGTGCCAATCACCCAGTGATCCGCTCATCACGTTCCCGACTTTACCCCGCTTTACTTCAGAGAATAGTACGGTTTGTGGAATTAAATTTACATGCATCATTCAGTTTGTTCATCATTTTCTTTTATCCAGAGATATGTAGGCTTGTGGGTCTATTAGAATGTAGAAAAACTGTAGTTTCATCGTGTTGTGTTATTTGGTAGTGAAGGTCCCTTACGCTGAAGAAAGAACTAATTTCCAAGCTTCTGAGGAGACACTGCTGGGAAGAATACTGGCTCTCGTAGAGAGGAAGTGCATAATGCACCATAGATAAAAGAGCTTGATTTACATTTTGACGGTCCTGGTTTCGAATAAGTACACTTTTAAGGGATCTCCCTATTTTACCTACATAATTCCAAGAGAATCACTGGGCAGCAACTCTAAACAGGCAAGCAGTGGCGTAACTGAACGTTATACTGCGTCGTCGGGTACAGAGTTCGTTAATTTTCGTGTCTGCAATTATTCATCCTACTTCACAACCTAACGTCAGATAAGACACAAATTTCCATTTTACGATAACGTTTATTTACGCCCAAGTTTCTATGGAAACGTCTTACTTATTTACACCTTTATGTTATTGGATTCTAGTTCTGCTACAACGAGATTGTGGGGTTCTTGTGAGGGCTCGTGGTATTGTAAAACGCGTTATAAAAACAGGGTCAGATAAGAAGTTTGGCATGTCATCCAAACTTACAACTTCACAAAGGGTGCTGAAATCTTCAAATAACCGTCACGCTTATGCGAAAATTCGCGTAACACAAACAGCCTTCTCTCATTTACCAGTCACGTGACAGCCCATTCCTGTTAAGGACACACGCGTGATAGTAGAACAGAAAGACAGCATTCTAAATTTTATGTTTTGTTGACTGTGCATCTCTGTATAATCTTGTAAATAAAACCAACTTGGTACATAATTTATTCTTGGTATATTTATCAATCTCTACATGTTTCGGGCGACTATGGGCCCATCATCAGGATAACAACTGTGTTAATGCGACACTTGGTATGCAGGAGCATATGCTCCTGCGTACCAGACAGTCATCCACACAGAATAACAAGTACCAAGTGTCGCATAAACACAATTGTTTGTCCTGATGATAGGCCCATAGTCGCCCGAAACATGTAGAGATTGATAAATATACTAAGAATAAATTGTGCACCAAGTTGGTTTTATTTACAAGCGTTCTAAATCTAGATCGTAGATCGCTGTTAAGAAACCCATAATAAATAAACAAATATTATATAAAAGTAAATACAGAAAAATAAACTATCCCGTGGGCAAGTAAGCCACTGCGTTAACAGCGTAGTTCTGCAAAAAGGCAGAGTTATATCGTTAAGCTATGGAAATTTAATGGCAACCGAAATGTCAAGCTTCATACAACTACAATAGCACATACGACGCACGGACAGGGAATGATCGCTTTCTGTTGTTGTGTTCATTTGTACTGGTGTCAGAATTACTTATAGTTCTCCATGCACAGTGCATGTACGGCCTGTGTTGCGTCTCTGTTGTTTTGTGTCGTTGGCTACAACTGCTCAATTTCGACAGATTTGTACCATTTGCTTCTCTGTCTCTCTCTCGCTCTCCCCTACCTTCATCCCTCTTCGTTCCATCTCATTCCCACAAACACACACAACCAATTCACCCCCATCCTCTTGCCCCTGGCTGGTTGCAACACATAGCATGGGTGTTTTCCACAAAAGCGTTAATAGCAAATTGGGTCCATAAAATGTAGAGCTGGGAGTGATTCGGGTTTGGGGTAGTGAGGGGGGAGGTGAGAGGTTAATGGGCAAGAGCTCGCCGGATACTGGGGCGAATAAAAGGCTGCGTTTTACAAAAATCGCGATGTTGAAGCAAGCTTTTTCCTACACTTTAGTGTAGAGTTTTCTCGCAACATTTCCGTCTCTTTTTGTGCGTTGGTAATGAGCGCTTTAAACTTCTCTTCTGAAAACGTAAATTTTTGTATAATTTAACAGATATTACAAACGCAAATTTATCTTCCCCCCCCCCAAAAAAAACTTGAAACTAGACCCGCATTTGTAGGCTACAGTATAGGGTACACGAAGTCTCTTGCTGTTGCCGTCACGGCACTTTTACTGTGGCAATACAAATTATGATCATTAGGAGTAAAATGGGTTTAAAAATCTGACAGGCATTTATGAGTTGCTTTTAGAATTAAAGAACAACAACCAGCGCAAAAGTCACTTGACACCTGAGCGAAGACCACCTGGCACCTTGAATGCGGGCTGCAGTGCGTAAACCCGTGTAACAGACAGGCTCTGTCGATGGTACATTACCCTTAAGGCCACTGCTCCAGTGGGTAGGAATAACGCTTTCTACGCCCTTCATCTCAGGAACGAAATAAATCCAGTTTCCGAAACTCTGCGTTCGTGTTTTTTGGACTCTAATATAAGCACCAAATGCAGTAAACAAAGAATATTATACGGTGTATGGCAAGATTTCACGTGAGTGAATCGTAGGCCTAAGATGGCACACCCTAATGTCAGTCATGTGCATTTGCTACAGATATGCCCACAACTATTGACTGAATTAACGGACGGTCCATGATTTGTGTTCCTTAAATAGATTTACACACTAGACAAAGCACCTGGATTAAAAATTTAGCATTACAGAGGTGTTCAATTCATGTGTATAGACTTCTTGTTGGATAAGTTGATTAGGTGAAATATCAATTTTATGTCATGCTTTATGTAAAACATAAATCATAGCATTTATATATAGCACGACGATGAGCGTGGACCGACCAGCTAATTGGGACTGTGGTGGACAAACAATTAGTGTAGGTGTTTGGAATAAAAAATTTTAAATGAATCATATTAGGTGCGATATCTTAGGATTCCACCACAGCACAGTTGAGACAGCTCATACTGATGGTAATTGAAGTCCTTCTTTTTATTCATTCCAAAAAATACTCAGCAGAATGACGTAGGGAGAAATTAGGCAGTACCCACATTTGTCCCAATGCTTAAGCACCATACCATGAAGAATCCGGGAGGGGGGGGGGGAGCACAGAAAATATGGCGGTACATATTCTTCCTTCGGCATAGGTGGAAGTTAGTGCTGCCAGATATTTACTCCTATGGCAAGATCCCCGGTACACACAGAGTCGGAAGCTGAGTTGACCTGACCACTGATCTATACGTAACGCTTCCGCGTTGTACATTTATTATAACGAACTCAGGTATGTATAAGGAACTGTATTTATGGAGTAATCGATGATGTAAAATGCACTTTCTCAACATTTTTGATCCCCAGACGTAATTTGGAAGGAAACGACAATGAATAGCTCTCTATTCCACGTACATGTCTTGGTGCCAACACAGTCTTCATTCGAGCAAGGGGATGGGAATATGTCATGAGTCAGACATGGAAATCAATTACACCCTCCTGCATCTGTTACGATGGGCGTTGCGAACCAACTGAACACATTTTTATAAGCATGTGAGTTGATCTGTGTTTCTATTTTACGCTCTTTTATCGCGGCTGTTAGCAGTTTAACTGCCAAATATTAACAGGCCATGTATTATAGCAACCGTAAAGACTTAATTTTTCCATACGTATAAATAAATATGTAAGAGGGTATGTTTTAGTGTAACGCTAATAGAGACAGCAGGGGGGCTGCTAGTGCCATATGTGTGTAGGCAAATGGCTTCAGCACTAAGATGAAAGCTACACGTGCCATGTGCTGAATGTTGGAACTACTAAGGAAATATTTGGTAATTCCCATTACAAGCTCTCCTTTCCAAAGATAAAGCTTACTATCATCCACGCTTATTTATTACGGCACCTCGAAAGAAAGCGTCCTTGAAATGCACACAATGAACCTGAGAAGCTTTTGAAGGAAGGCTGGAGACAATACAGACATTGTTTACCGGCAAAGCCTCAGGCTGCAGTACCGACGAAGCATAATCATTCATCGGCTGCTTCAAAAAGAGAGATCGTCTTCGGCAGACCCGACCTCCTGGTACACCTATCCATAACGGTTAGAGTGACTTGCTACCCGGACAGAGGTCAGTGGCAGTATTTTAACTCTTCAGCATATATATATATATGGAATGATGACGTGAGAGATGATTTGAGGAAGATGGGAGTAAATAATTGGAAACAGAAGGCACAGGAAAGGAAACCTTGGAGAGGAATAATTGAGCAAGCCCAAAATCACAAAGAGTTGTAGAGCTGAAGAAGAATAAGAGAAGCATATATATATTTCACGTACCCCCTCCAGAATATAACGTTCATAACATAGTTTGTGAAAGGCGGCTGACAGTTGCTACAAAAGTGTAAAGGGCAGGCAGAACATTGTGAGGAATCTTGAACCAAACTGCTGCTCTTCATTCACACAGGAACGTACTCTAATGTTCGTAATAATGGCTTCCTTATCGCGACACCTTACCTACACTTCCACGTGCAGAGGTTTAGGATGTGTTGCGCAGTGCACGTCATGTTTACGCAGGAAACACTGTTTGAGAGAATATGTGCTTACTGCTTGCCACACGCCACAGAATATGTGCGATATCCTGCCACATGCCACAGAATATGTGCGATTTCCTGCCACACGCCACAGAATATGTGCGATTTCCTGCCACATGCCACAGAATAAGGGCGATTTCCTGCCACACGTCACAGAATAGGTGCGATTTACTGCCACGTGCCACAGTGGATGTGAGCAATGCTAGTCACAAGCCACAGAAGATGTGCGACTTCCTGCCACATGCCACAGAATACGTGCGACTTCCTGCCACATGCCACAGAAAATGTGCGCATTGTCTCGGTTCTGAGCCACTTTAGATCAGCAAACGACTTTACATCCTATATCTCTGAGGTACTTAACACCATCTAAACGAAGGTCCTTATGTCTTTCATTCAATTTTTCCAAATAAAATTTTGTGAGATATTTAATATCTCCCGAATAAGCCAGATGCTTAGCAATCCCAAAACCACTTTTTGATTATCTAAACAATATTATTTTTAGACTTCAATTATTTTTCTCCTCATTACGCTATTTTGTCCATTCCCTGACTCTTCTTTCATATGACTCAAAACATCCCCCATGGTACTTTATGTTGAACAAAACATACGTGTGTACTTAACATAGTCCGGACCATACTCTCAATGCTCCCTTAAAATTTTGGTGTAACTATTACCCTACACGTACAATAGAAATCAGGAAGATGGGCGTAACTTGTTTAAAATACTGGGAGGTGGGGGAAGGGTGAATCCACAATGCGTGTTAACCTATTGGACACTCAGTGGGCCGTGCATCGTGATATATTCTTATAATAGAAGCCAACAAGATGCAAAATTTCTCAACTTTATTTTGGTAAAGAACTCTACATGTTTCGGCCAGATTCACTCTCCATCATCAGAAGTCTTAATACTGTATTCATAGCAATTGGTATTTGTCATACTAGTTACGTTGTCTGTCTGCTAGCAGACAGTCAACATAACTATGACAATGACAACATAACTAGTATGACAAACACCAACTGCCGTGAATAGAGTATTAAGACTCCTGATGATGGACAGTAAGCCTGTCCGAAACATGCAGAATTTTTTTGCCAAAATAAAGTTGAGAAATGGTGTATCTTGTTGTCTTCTGTAATAAGAATATAAGCGTATTAACCTTTTAAAGACTCAACTTAATCTGCTTCATACAAGGAATCAATCCGTACCGCGCAGTAAACACTTCCCACCACAGCTATAAAAACCAACCAGTTAATACTGTATGAAGCAAAAGTCGCTGCCTGTTCTGAGATCAGTACAAAACACTCAAAGCAAAGCGACCACCATGTAGAATTGCTGAATGTTAAAACTGGTGGTACGTAAAGAAACCGATAGACTTTAACTCTTTAAACGCCAAGTTAAATCCCATCTGCGATCTGCTGGAATTATTAGGAGCTCACCATATTTTCCACGTTAGGGGGTTAAGGGTTAAAATGTTAAGGAAGTTTAATTTAGAATGTGTCAAGTTAAGAAATAGGTGGAGATTGGTTTGTTTAGTTTTTGTTGTCTTGACAACACCCAAATAAACATTTTGAAATGTTTATATTTTTTATTTGCCCCTCTTCAACTCAGAAGCCAAAAAAATATTCTTTGATAGTAGAAACATAAAAGAGACATTCGCCCCCTTTCCACCCCCCAAGTTACGCTTATGACTGGCAGCGTAAAATATAGTGACAAATGTGGGACAGGAATTCTACCTGAGCATATTTCAATGGGGAAGTGAAGGGCGATTTTATTGCACTAAATTATAACTTTCAGTGTACAGCAAACGGGTACCACGTATTATCGTTGCTAGAAGGGTCCAAAATACTCTTTACAAGGTGATAAGGCAGTCGGAGATTAAAACTGTTTGCTCGTCTCCCTGTCTCTAGTGCGGTGTCTAAGAAGCCATGCAACTCACGGTATAATCCGAATATTCCTAGACATGGAGAAAAGGCTCATGTGTTGTAACTTTATCTTGATTTGATTTCGATCGTAATTTGGACAAAGATGAGCATAAACATTACCGGAAATGGGTCCAGACATGTAACCGAGGTACAAAACAGAATGTGCTGTCTCTGCCCTGCCATCTCAATCCAATTGTGTTGGCTATAATACATGTGAATATCCTGACTGAATGGAGAGAATATCTGTTTTCATCAACGTTTTAGAATTAGTATGGAAGTAAGGAGTACATAAAATTACCTGATGAATTGCCTTAATTTATCTTAATTTCCTGGATCTTTAGTCCACTTCTGCAGCATATTTGAGTTTCATCCCAATATTTTCAATTAGTCTTGTTACTATTCCACATAAACCAAATAAAAGTTTATTAAACAATAAAATGACGACAATTCTGTTGTTGTCTAACAATGGGCTGGATGATCTGAGTTTGGTTCCAGGAAAAGGAGTGGATTTTCCCTTCCTCTGATACGTCCTAAAAGGATCTTCCTAGGTCCCACTGAGCTTCCTGACCAATTGGTGATACTAACTTTTCCTTAAGGTTAATACAGGGAATGTGCACTGCAAAAGACATGATGTTGGCAGGCTAATCAGTATTGTGTAATGTGCCCCAGCAAACAAAATCAGTAACTGATCCCCTTACCTGAGGACGGACAGTACATGTGACTGCTCATCTCCGTCTAGTTCCTACATCAAGAAACCAGGAGCTGTACCTCCAAATTTTTGCCTCGTTGTTACCTTTCATAGGACGAAATGGGGCATATTTTTTTTCTTGGTTGAAGACAATGCGTAAAAAATAATTAGGAGCTTCAGGAAAAATTTTCTCATAACGGGACAGCAATTGGCTCTGGTAGTCAAAAATTTCGCACCTAGTTTCACTCCCAAATTTCGAATTGTTGCTCTGTAATAGGAGTTTATGTATAGAAATACATCCTTATAGTATTTATACATGTATATAACAGCTGAATCACATTTTAAAAGTAACGGTACCACGGCATATCCCTGTACACTCTCATATCCTACTCAAGGGCCCAACTTCTTCATCAGTTTCTCTTGTGTTGAAACAGAAATGTGCTCAATTAACTGGCGCTTCTCGCACTGTTATGAATGCTGGGGAAATGCATTAGTCTGCACATGCACTGCTTCTACATGAGCTGTACCTTAATGGAGCTTGAGTCCCACAACACAGCAATATTCTAGAGAAGAACAAATTACGTACAGGAGTTCAAATGTGCCTGATGTAACAGTGCACTGGTCCTCGGCCTACAAATTTACGATTCCGCACCCTCATGAATATTCATTGATATCAAATGACAGTGTATTAAACATAGATAAATTAAAGTCATCTTACAGCTTGGACTGAGGATCTGTATTTTAATAGCAATACAACGGGTGACTAGACACAGCTCTTCACGTTGATTGTCATTAATAGAATGTCTACAAGTGTCATGCTTACGTAACGTTGACCGGTGCTGATGTTCATAACAAAGCCAGAGATTTGGCTACAGAGAAACAGACGACCTGTGCAAAGTTAAGTTTAGGTTAATAAGTTATGAGTTGACTGCCCTCTGTAAAAGCAGTCCCATTACAGGCCTGGACAGGCCCAGAGGGTTCCAGGAAGTTAAGGTTCCCAGATTTCGTGACAACGGCACAGGATGGTGGTAGGTTGTCAGCCTTACGCACCGGCCGCCTTTAT
>Ga0123353_10014338_pt1 | contig 11414 bp, 6 predicted proteins | sample TergutLab28metaG_3_FD_92763 | JGI IMG/M metagenome (GOLD analysis project Ga0123353, IMG submission 92763) | Labiotermes labralis P3 segment gut microbial communities from Petit-Saut dam, French Guiana - Lab288 P3 | ecosystem: Host-associated > Arthropoda: Insects > Digestive system > Gut ... | reverse complement strand
CGGAGAGTATATACCATGTTTAAAGTATTCAGTACCTATATTTGTTGAATAAATATATAAAATGCAACTTTAGAGGTTAGCGGTGCGGTACGACCACTATAGTTGACATTAGGCGTCAAAAGGCTAACTGGATCCGGTAGCGTACTCGTAACTAGTATAATGCCACCTATATTTCATATTTTTATATTTCATTAACTCGCCAAATTTTAGTCTTTTAATTTTCATATTCATACGAGATTTTAGTACAGGCGCGTGCTGATGATCCTTCATGTTTCAATCACATTTCAGCGGTTTTATACATTTATAATGTATTTTTAATGTGAAAGGGGAGATATCCATCTTAATGCAGTATATAATTTTTCTTGTATCAGCATTTATAAAAGGCCTGATGATTGTTCGCAATTAGAGCCGAAACATCTAGCCGTGTATAAAATGATAAAACGGGTGTTGCATGTGACCGATCTGGTATATGTACTTGTGATAAATAGAGCGCTGGACAGGTACAATCACCGTATTATGCATTCATTTTATGCACTCTGTGCAAAGGCACGTAAACAAGGTTATACAGATAAATGAAGGTTTCTTTGCTGCGTCATCGGAACTGGACATAACCATTAATAAATCTAATTTAGAGCCTGCATGACTGAAATTAAGCTAGATGTCTGTGTGTACAGGCATTGTTCCCCTCTTATATTCATAACATTTTCTTCACTAACAATCATCAAAAACGAAGAAGCATCACGACAGTGATGATTCGTTGGACAGAACCGTTCACCATGTCAGATTTCGTGATTCGGTTTTGTTTATTTTCCCTCCCCTCTGCCCCTACGAATGGATTACAAAGAGAATATTTCCTTTTCATTCTCACTTCTTTTCTCATCTCATTCTTTTTATCTGTTTCTTTTATTGTGTATAAACATAATGAAGGACTTCTGATCATAAAATGTTCAACACAGTCATATATGTCTTTGTGAAATTTCTGTATCTCAGTTTTGAAGATCTCAGGGCATACAGTATGGGATTTGTGATGGACGAAGTGACAGTGGAGTACATCTGTTTTCATCTCTTGGTCCAGTGTTTCTCAACTGCCGGTGGCCCGGTACCGGGCCCTGGCATCAATTATACCGGGCCGCGAGAGATTCTCCTGGCATGAGGAAACTACAATATGCTACAAGATTTCATTAGTCCAGTGATTGATAACTAATTTAAATGTAATTTTATATTTGTCAACATACCACATCGTATACATAAGTGTACTAATACTCTTTATGATTATGCCATAATTGATTATTAATACTTATGTTAGTTTAATGTATGAACTTAAAAAAATGGAAAGGTATTTGCAAGTAAATTTGTTGGGACCGGGCCCTCGTCTTATGAAAAAAGAATTCACCGGGCCGCGGTCTCACAAAGATTGAGAAACACTGTCTTATTCGTCTTTACACCAAAGCTGCGCACTCACGTCAATGTCTCTGCGGGATACGACAGGTCGTGCCAGCTCGCTCCTCGTTACACCCTCGGTTCTCGTTTAGGGCTTCAACTTTGATCGAGCAGAAGTCAACTGAACATTTCTGAAATACACAGTTTGGCAATAATCCTTTATAATTTTTAATAAATTCCCAGTGAATGTTTTGTCGAAAGACTTATGAAATGTGTTAGGTTAGGTTAGGTTAGGTTAGTTTAGTTTACAGCGTAACAAGAAACTTTCGGGTTTGTACAAGTCGTATAGAGCAGTGGAACTATAAAGCTTACGACGAGCTGGCTTGTGGCAAGGACTGCGGAAACAATATATACACTCAGAATTTTAGAGATAAAACTTCCAGGATAGCGACCACTTGGAAGACCGAGTTTGTAATAGTTATATAGACCTCGATGAACAAGGGCGTGAGCGAGGAAGGTGGACTGATATGTCTGTGTAGGGTGCTGAGGTGGTGGGCTCCGGTATTGCTGGGACTTTGGTTTCTACTACAATACTGTGCAATTCAAATCAAGAATAAGACATACAGATGTGTAGCACGCGTGAAGGAAACACAATAATGCTTGCACATATTTGGTTAAAATGTGCTGCGGGAAGGAACTGCGTATGAGAAGTGGCTGTGTTCTTACGGACACTATGGTGGATAGGCGTACGTATGATTGCCCAGTATTAGAATTTGTAATAGGACCTCAAATTGAACGTTCTGATACATTACCTGTTTCAGAAACATAACGGTGTCTGTTCTAACTTCAGCATACCCTAGCACGTTAATGTATTCGTTAACTTCAGGGTTTAAAATAGTGTGGCTATGGCCGAAATAACTGAAGAATGTAACCAATAAGTCAAGTAGATATTTTTTTTCAGTTCACTGTTAATTTTTTTCAAAGATAATTTTGATTTCTGCTATAATTTCTATAACATAACGACCAACAGTTGCCTGCAACACTTGTTGCACCACTCGGCCTTTATTATCCAGCAGCGGACAAAAGGATGTTTGTCAGTTCGTTCTACTAGCTGTGTTTCCATTCCAGACTAAGTAAATATCCACTTTATCATTTAAGAATCTTCTTGAAACGTTGCTTGCTAGTGCGTCAGATAAGTGATAAAGCTGTTCCCTATTGTTATATGACACATCCCTTGACCCTAGCATTATCCACCTAAATCCGACCAACCTCTTCATATCCTCTTTTTATAAGGTCCGTTTTAATGTTATCCTGTCATGTTCTAAGTGCCCTATCTTCAGGTTTGCTAACGCTACCGCTGTGCAGTTTTTATTTATCCACGCGTGCCATATGGTTCGTTTATTTAAATTGCTCTGATAATATTAGTCAAACTGTAAATGTTATTAACCTTCTTCATCCTTCAGTTCCTTTTCGTAATATACTCCGGTCCGTCTAGCAGTGTACTGCCAGACCACCGAAACTGTACAAACAGTTCTCTTCTCCGCACAATGAAACCGCTTAATACTGCGCTTGGAACACACTGTGTGCAATGCGTAGGGGTGCGTTTCCCCCGTGACATGACTTTTACACCAGAATTTTGCTGCAATTTACAACCCAGATGTAGTGTAAAGCACCCAGAATTGAAATAAAAATTCCCCACCTCTGTTTTCTTTTTCTTGTCTGCATTATTTACATTTTGCTCTTTACGTTTCGTTGTTTACCAAACACTGAGGTTACGTGCTGCCCACTCTGGGGCTCCCGGCCGGTTAGCTTGAGGATTTTCGTGATTTTGTTGTTTACTTCCAGGGACATGTTATAATAATTGTTTGAAATCGGCCAGGACTGCTTCCTTTCAGATCTTTTCCATTTAAGGATTCTTTCTAGCATCTTATCACTTTCGCGTGTCCACAGAATCAAGTAATGAGCAATAATCTAAGAGTAGTGAGTATGACGCTAATTAATATTCAGCCTGACACTCTCGTTCAACCTGTTTTCATTCTTCCTTGACTTAAAAACATTTTCCGTGACATTTGTATATTCTGTGCACTCTAAAGTAGAGTATATTTTCCCGATCCCTTGTAATAATTTGTTGTCTTATTTTTCATTGTCTTATCTTCATGATTTCGTCTCGCTCTTCTATTGTTTACTTCTGGTTCCACGTGGAATGGCCAGGCCAGTACCTGGGCCTAGCCTCCATACAATCACTTGTCTTGTATCCCGCTTTGTCGGCTTATTTCGATATAATTAAGAATGAGCGACATGGTGTCCACGTCAGTCAGCTGTGTCAGGACGCTGATGATGATTGGTTGTCATTAGCTAGCAACATTTGTTTCATGACGCAGCACGATCGTCTATTGTTAGCCTTTTTTTCGTGTCCCATTCTTCTTCGAGAGAAGTTTCTGTGGCCCCCAGCAGATGCTGAAGGAACAGGAATGTGCACTGCCACAATTGTGTCTGTGAGGTGATGTACAGTATGTGTTCGATTCGTGTCGAGGTCTATTTGTATTTATTTCCTTCTTTCCGTCCCCTGCCCCCCTCCCCCCCTCCGATCTATCAGGCTCACGTGATTGGCCGTCGTATGATTAACCAGTTTTGTTAAAATTTGAAAGATTTCCCAGGCCTTCAGTATTATCAGCCAGACGGCCATGGTAACTCGTGACGTGACAACAACACTTAACCCTTAAAATTGTACAGCAGCAGCAGCATTTAGAACAGGACATTTAGACAGTTACAAGTGGGGACGACAGGACAGAATTTCGTGTGATGACGATAACTTCTTTTTTTTTTCTGGTGGCGCAACAGCCCCTCGTGGGGCCAGGGCCTCACGCCAAGGCTTCACGATCACACTTAGACACACCACAGTATGTGGGACTCCTCTGCATGAGTGATCGGCCCGACGCAGAGACCTCTACCTGACAACACACACCACTCACAACAGACAGGCGTCCATGTCCCCGACGGGATTCGAATCCACAACCCCAGCAAGCGAGCGGCCGCAGACCCACGTCTTAGACCGCGCGGCAAGTGGGATCGGCCGATAACTAACTAACGACTACATGTTTACAAATTACGATGAACTTTTGGAGTAAGTGGCACCTCGCATTGTAAATTGTGAACTGTCGTGGAAACAGCAGACCTAGACAAGGCCGAGTGGCTTGTTAACTCTTAATTTTAGAGCCAAGAAGGATGATGAAGGGATAAGGCTGTGTGGCTTGGTACTTGTCATGTTCTCTTTTCTTATCTTGACGTGGTTGCACGTAACTTTGGCAAGATTTTCTTGGGTGCTCCCTGTTTCTGCAAGTGAATAGTATTTGTAAATATACCGCAAACGCTTGCTTCCGAGTTCTTCAGTACTGTCCCTGTGCTATTAGAACCAGGCTTTTTTTTTATCTCCACCTCATTCGATGATCTAATGCACGCGATGACGCAGTCGTTAAATAACCTAAGTTGCATGCATAAATGTATTCGCCGAGTCGAGTGGTATCCCTTGAGGTAACGCCAATCGAAACACGTGACAAAGAATGTTACCCCGTTATTGGCCCCAAAACTGTGTTGCGCAGTTTGCAGTAATCGAACCCAGGACGTTCAGCCTACCGCATAGATCTTGATGCAGCAGACCGATGAAATCTGGGAGGAATATGACGGACCAGCTATCAATCATTCTTCAGTCATGAGTCACGGAACTGCTGCGTCACCCACCTTCCAGAGAGAAAAAAGTTGAAAAAAAACTATGTATGTGATATAGAGTGGTGTCAGAATTCAGTGCTCCACTGGATACTGCTTGACGACGTCTGTTGAAACGATCAAGACCCATGGGGTTTATGGAGATGAACTGTTGTGGCTTATTTAGCTAACATTTTTATGTGAATAGTTAATTAATCCGTTCAACTTAAGCTAGTGTAATTGTTTAGGTGGTTAGCAAATCGATTACTTCGTCAGTGGGTTAGTGAAGTTAAATAAGTTATTTCGTTAGCTGGTTGGTTGCTTAGTTAAGTTGGGTGGTTAATGTGAAATGGTTGGTTACGCCTACATGATTGCTTAAGTTATTATGTGCTTATTCAGTAGTATGACTAGTTTATTCTCTATTCATCTAGTAATTTTATTGCTTGATTGATGAGGCCATTACTTTATCAGTTACTTAAGCCATTTATTAACCTGATTAGTCACTCTGTTATTCAGTCGGTGAAACGTGTAGTCGGTCAGTGAGTCATTCAGTCGCATAATCATCTAGTTTTAGTCACTCGTCGGATCAGAAATTCAATCAGTAAGTCGGCCTGCTAATTAATCATTGGTTCAGTCACTCAGTAGTTTTCTTATAGTAATTCAGTTAGCCATGTAATTATAGTTAGAAGGTCAGCCACTCAGTCATTTAGTCACTTGTCTGTCAGCACGAAATCTAGGCTCTTGATCGGAAATAACAACACAATATTGGTGTGGAAGTCAGTAGTCAGATTATGTTCTTATTAGTGATTTTTCATAGTTCTTCGTACCGGCACCGACAGTGTTATGTGCGTACTGTACTAGACGTTTCGGGAGTTCGTTTTATTGCCGTCTTCAGGTAATTGGTTATCATTATACTGATATATTTGCTACAACATCCAGCCTGTTGTAATGTTCATATAATGATTCAACCAAGTTAGAGATGTTGAGAGAGTCATAAAAGAGCTACCCTGCCCGTCAGTTGCCCCCATGTACAATTGAAACCCCACAAGAGCGGCCAGGAATCCGACAGACTGCTTGCAGGACTCCTCACGCAGCAGCGCGTCTCACTCAAGGCGGAGATGCGTATCAGTGGCAACCCCAATCTATCATCCCGCTGCAATCTGATTAAGTCGATCAGTCTGTATTAATTCAGCGTCATGTTGAAAGAGAATGACGATTGCAAAGTGAGGCGAACCATCGTCATACCGCAGCCTCAGCGGATCACTGCGATTGGTGGGTTTGAATCTATGGTGGGGTGGCGGGAAGTTTACTTCAACTTGCTGGTCGCGTGTTTGAATTCCACTGGGGGCATAGATTTTGTGCATGGTTTTACGTGATCTTTGCAAAAAATATAAACATTTAATGGGTGATGGAGTGGTCGTCTGACCGTGTACCCGCTTGTCCTTCTGTATGTTTCACTTCCAAGAGAAGGTTGTTAACACGTTTAGAACTCTGGCAGTGATTCGTTGTTAATTAGATCCTGTGTTGAGGACGGTATGCCTTATTAAAGTGGGTAACATAGTGCACTTCGACACGGTCCAAAAACCCGACGGACACCCCCCAAAAACAGGATCAGTAAAAGTAAGACCTTTACGAATGTTCACAAAGTTTGGTATTACTCCTAAATTGTAAGGCTAATTTAATTTTTGGTGATAATAGTTGAATACTATATGAGGATCGGGAAGCGGGCTGTAAGAAAGGAAGAGGAGCGAGGGAGTGAATTACATAAATAAGCAGACGGGTTGAGACGAAACAAGTGCGCAAAGAAGAATTGCTCGGAGGTAGGGATAAATAATAGCAGAGAAGGAAAAAGAAGATGAAAGTAGATATTTCGTGCTTTACTGTCGAACTCATCGTCAATTTACGTGGAATCGTCGAAATGTAGTCCTAATTCTAACATATATTCGCCTTTCTCGGAACAAGAATTGGCTCGTGTTTCTGTGAAAACTTCTGTTTTACCAAAGACGCAGTATCTTGCTGTCTTCGCACAGCCTTTCGATACAGCAGGCCTTGAATGCACCACACTCGCCCCTGACGGCGCGTCGTGTGACAGGCAATCAGGAAGTGTACTTGTCCGTGTATCTCACGCATCTTCTGTTTCCGGCGGCAGGTCTTATTGTGCGTTTCTTGCTGGGCGCGCATGAACTGAACGTACAATGTGGATGTCGTGTTATGTGGATGTGTATGTTTGTTGGTTTCGCTACCCTTTATCTTCTACATGGCATTTGGAGCAAGGATGAATCTGTGGGGTTACAGAGGTAAGCAAATTCGGCCTATTTTAAGATTACTGTTGTAGCAGAAGTTTCAGGTCTTCTGGGTTGTTGTGCCGTGTCGACTGGTACATATTTAAGTCATTCCTTCAGCACCGTCAAACCTCTCGTTCTATCCTAGCGTTTTCACTCGGGATTTTGGGAGTGGATGTAGACCTTCATTCACTGTCACTTTATGTGAATGTCCAGTGAACTTTGTGAGTTTGTTGTCCAACACCAGACTTCCATGGTTATTTTAAGACTTCCTGTTGTCCCGCTGAAGTGTGCTTGTTATAGCACACGCATGTCTTTGAAATACACAACGATTATTTTAAAGATTTCCCTATACATCAGACATTTAATGGCATGTAGTATAGGGTTATTCGAAATGATTGTCGGGGTTTTAACAGCTGCCACCTCGTTCTTCAGATGCAACCCCATGTGATTTCTTTCTATGGGGTTACGTCAAGGATCAGGTTTATGTTCCTCCTCTTCCCGCAAGTATCCCGGAACTGAAGGTACGAATCAGAGCCGCCATTGAAACCATCACCGCTGACATGCTACAAACAGTTTGGAAAGAACTCGATTATCGTGTTGATGTTTGTAGAATCACAAAGGTTGCACATATAGAGCACCTGTAAGGTATGTAACAAAATTTGGAATGTTGTTCTATTAAATAAAAAAAATACATACACAAATATCTCACGTGTATTGTTTATGACAAGTTGTTAAAACCCCGACAATCATTTCGAATAACCCTGTATATAATTGATGCCTCCTATTTGTGCTTTATTTTACGAGTCTAAGCACTATAATGTCTCCGCCATTGATCAGCTTTATCAACAATAAATTTGTAAGGTAAGTAAAGTCGACTTACTTGTTGTACAAAGCGCAACGCTATAAACGTATGGACCCACAGGAGTGTGAAGATGAAGTTGCCCGCATTTTTAAACTCCGTACTGTGTGGAGTTTTGTGGTGGTGCTTCACGCACCGTCTGCTTGGTCCTTGGGGACAAAGCTCCCACTGTCCACTGGAAGATGGATGGCCCCCAGAGCTGGTTGGAGACTTTATTACAAATAAGAAAATCATTACCTTTGCCGTGCATCGAAGTCAGGGCTAGACAGCCCTTTTCTGTTTGAGCTGTCTGGGCGCTTGTAATGAAAGAAGATCAAGTACGTAACGTTTTATTTAACGACGCTCTTAATTGTTAGCAGTATATACTGAGTCGGAAAAATACCTGGCCCAGTGGCACTTCATCTGTACCAAAACCCTCGTGGACAGGCCTGAGTTCGAAACCGGGCCTCCGCTGTGAGAAAAATGATGTTCAAAACCACTGGCGGGCACAAAGTAGCAATATCGCATTTTGAAATGTTGGGTTCGCTCAGACAGAGTAAAGATTTGTGCTGTCCAGTTCGGACAGTGGTTGGCATCCGTTTAGTGTGTGATCTTGCACCGATCAACCTGCGAGGTCAACGGTCTGAAGATGTATTAAGAACGTTCACGCTGGAATCTCAGCCCGTTGGCCGGATGTGGTGTCCTGAGGTACTCCTGGTTTATCTGAGTTTTGTAAGGCGAATACTGGTCTTGTACCGTGCAGTAGGTCTTGGCCACAACTTTCCAAATAATCACCTAATCAATGAAGATTGCCTTTCATCTTATTCTGTGAAACAGCGTTCTTTAATAACCTAATTTATGATGAACTGATTTAACTTCTTACGTACAAGCATTACGGATCTTAGCACCATTGCCGTCCTCCGGATTATTTCCCACAATCACCGTTCCTTTCTACGTAGTGGTGCTGTGTTTAACCATTTGCTCACCACTTGTCTTCGCCTAATCTATGTATGTACATGATCTGCCCGTTTCTAGCAATTTGCATCGGTAGTAACCTCTGCACATGTATTATCAGCCTAAGTTCTTGACCCGCTTCTGCGTTTCTTCACATCACGACGAATGTAAATGTTCTAGAAATGAAGACCAGTGGCGTATAAAACAGTATTACAGCAGGTAAATGTAAAATTCATAGTAGTAAATTTAAAGCCCACTAGAAAACCTCGATTTCCCGATGGGGGCCATTGGAATTTTGCATTGGCTTAATCCTTCTGGCCGTATACGATGGTCCTGTTGTTGACTCAGCCTCTAGCAGAAGTGAGTACCAAGAATACCTCCTGGGGCATAAAGGCAGTTATTGCATAGGGCTGACAATCTTGCCACCTTCATGTGACGATTGTTTAGGAATTGTGAGCACCTCAACCTACTGGAGGCCTAAGCTCCTGTCCAGACCTCTATAGGGATAGCTTTACCTTTTACTAGAAAATCTTTGGCATTCTTTCTACATATAGAACTTGAAAGTAAAGTCACTACTGGTATTACAGCACAGAGACTGAAGAAGGACCAGAAACTTGTCCAGAAGTAGTAAAAAAAAAAGAAGAAACTTAAGCTGCGTTTTTCGTTATGAAACGAAAACGCAGTATTTCTCAGCAGTCACAAAATAACGCACCTTTTTTTTTAAAACTGCAAGCATCAACATTTGGTTATGTAAAATACTAAATCAATGTACTGTTATAACAAGTATAGGACGTCACATAAAGTATAAGCAGTTATGGTGTCTCAGTCTGAAAGTGTTGAATGAATAACGATCTGGGTTTATATAATCACTTTTGTCCATATAATGATAGAATTTGTATTCGTAAATCTTAGAGTAAATCACACTCATATCAATTTGTGAAACTTGAAATCCCTGGTGATTACATGAAAACTGGCGCTGGGCATTACAATTGTTCCATGAAAGAATGGTTAGCCTTATAAGGATTCTTTCAAGATTTGCCATTGTATGTTGCGTAGCAAAACGAGATGAATTCTGTCTGATTTTGGGTCATGTATAGATGAAACCTACAGCTGATCACGAGTGATAAAATGTATTAGTTGTGTCGACTATATTAAATTACCATTGCTAGTTGTATTTTCGTGTAAATGAGGAGCAACGGGGTTTGTCGGTTAAGGACAGTAAAGCAGGCCTGCTTGTTTATGAGCGCGCTGTCATCTGAACCAAGGATTCTTTAGTTCTGAGATGCGAGATTTCAGGCTTCCACCGCGCTACAGCTGAGGCCGCTGCTCTTCTAGTATGTTACGCGGCATGGATTAGTAGTGGGTTGCCGACGTTTCGTAACACCCTAGCGGTCCCTTCTTTGAGAGTCAAGCAGTCTTCTTGGACTGCGTGACCTGCGCCTATTACTTCCCCATTCGTAGGTCCAAATACTCTCTTTGACCCATTTTTCTCAGACACTTTTGAAATATGCAAGTTAAACGACTCAGCAGTGAATCACCCCAAAGATAAAGCAGAGTTGTGAGTTGTGTCTGGGATTATTTCACATGCTGTGTTCGACCCCGGCCCCTGCTTGCGGTGCCCATTCTATAAATCTGATCCTTTATGTTTTAATGACGTAGCAAATTTTGTTACGGTGGTGAGGGTTAAAGACCGAAGAAATGAGAACTGTGGACTATTTGGGGGCTTGTTGTGATTATCACGATTAATTCGAAACGTAATTATCACAGTGACGCGCGCAGGCGCTGTCTGGACCGGACTGCACGCTGTGTGAACCAATTTCGGTTTGTAAACAGAGCGCATTGTGATGGGCTGCAGTTGGTGGCTGTGTTTCTGCGCGCATTCAACATCTTAAAAAAATATATTTTTAAAACGAAGTCTGATCAGTGTTATTCTTATTTTATAGCTATATGAAAACAAGGAAGGTTTATCTATAAGCAGGTGGTTCCGGAACTTGCGGTACAGGTAGAGTCCGAGACGTGGATTTGCGGATAAATCAAAACAGATGTCACAGAAGTAATGTGCAAAGATGGAAATTGAATAGTTGAAGAATAAGAGACCAACTTGATGTCACTTGCTATTTTATTTCACTTCTTATGTGCTCAACATGTGTCGGACATTAATATATCCATCATCAGGAGCTTGCGACTATTCTGTTGAATTACCACATTGGTCGTTATGTTCTAGGTTCGATGTGTGTTGGAGATTCGGTGTGGTT
>Ga0123353_10014333_pt1 | contig 11417 bp, 6 predicted proteins | sample TergutLab28metaG_3_FD_92763 | JGI IMG/M metagenome (GOLD analysis project Ga0123353, IMG submission 92763) | Labiotermes labralis P3 segment gut microbial communities from Petit-Saut dam, French Guiana - Lab288 P3 | ecosystem: Host-associated > Arthropoda: Insects > Digestive system > Gut ... | reverse complement strand
GATTTTCTTCGGGGCGGAACGTACAGGACATGGCGATTCCTTTCGCAGGTGAAAGCAACATTATGACAAAAATCGAACGGGTAAGCAAGAGAAAAACGCCCCTTTTCAGAAAACGCTCCCGACAAAAATCGAACGGGTAAGCAAGAGAAAAACGCCCCTTTTCAGAAAACGCTCCCCTTTCGCCGCAAAGCGGCAATTAAAGTGATGTCCCTATCCCTATTGCACCATTGCAATAGGGATAATTCAATAAAATTCTGCAAAAATCTTTCCTTTTCGGACAAATTTCCAGATTTCGCCTTTGTCGGGCGATTGCCCTACGCTTCTTTCCTCATTCCTGCCAGCGTAGGACTGGAAAATAGAGGGACGGTTATGGAACAAGCCTACTGTGTTTTGCGAACGCTTTCTACTTCTGCGGCGCGTCGACGGTCGTACTCTTCAAGTGTCGTCGGTTGGACTTCCGAACCGATTCTTACTCGTTGCACACCATGAACAATGTACGCCTCTCCCGGTTGCAAGCCGCCCAACACGATCCTCATTTGCGTATCGAGCAATCGACCAGGTTTGATGTCCCGACGCACCACAATGTCCGTCTCGTAAGGCGGAATGTCATTGCCTTCGGAATCCTTGAGAGGTCTTCCGAAAGGATCTTTCGGCTGGAACATCCCTCGGGTAACGAGCAAAACATACTTGGTATCCAAGTCGGTCAAAATTGCTCCTTCCCGAATCAACACAGCGTTTTGTACCTGCTCGTAGGGAATCCGAACCCGGCATACCTGATTCGGATAAATCATATAATCAGCCGCAACATCCGTTTTCAAGTGCGGATTCCGTATCTCTGCCCGAAGGGTAATTGATGCCGATGCGAAACTGATTCGGTCATCTACCGAAGTAACGATTTTTCCCGGTATGTTAAAATCGAAATTGAAAACGTCCACGCCGGTCATCAGTGACACGTCGATGTCCATCCCTGCAAGCGCAAGAGACCGGGCAGAACTGTCTTCGACGGGGTTCGCCTCTGCACTCATCGCTGCATTGAAAGCGTCCCGAAAACCGATGCGGTCTTTCAAATCGGAAAACTGTCGGTCGCTCAATTTGAATTCGACATACATCGGGTCCAGTTGGGCAATGGAAAGCAGTACCGACTGCGCTCCCGTCGGACTGACGTAGTTTCCGATGTCCACCAAGTTCTTGGTCGTTTTCCCCGAGATCGGAGCCCGCATATCGGTATATTGCAGATTCAATTCGGCATTTTCTACCGCCGCATTTGCCCGCTCAACGGCGGCAGAGGCCACGTCGAAGTTTGATTGCTGAATCTGAAATTCTTCTGTCGAGACGGTTCCGCTTTCAAGTAATCTCTTTGCCCTGCCCAAATTGGCTTCGGCAAGGGTGGCTTGGGCTTTGGCACTGGTAAGTTCGGCTCTTGCCGTGGTCAAAGCAATTTTATAGATGGCTTGTTCGACCAGTGCCAGTCGGTCTCCTTCTTTGACAATCGCGCCGGGTTCAAAGAAGAGTTGTTCCAGAAAGCCGGAAACTCGTGTGCGAATTTCCACTGAATTGAACGGCACGGTACGTCCTTCGGTGTAGATGTAAATTTGCACGTCGTCTTGTCCGACGCGATCGACGATCACTTCTGTTTTGCTTGCCGCACCTGCCCCGCCTTGGCCTGCCGCTCCGCTTTTGGACGAGCAACCGATCCACAGGGGCAACGTGAGACACAACAGGCACGAACATGTAAAGGCGTTTGTAATTCGATCAAGCATGTTAGGAAAAATGGATACGTTTCTGTACCGGAGACGTTACCGATTCTATCCGAAACGACGGGAAAAACAAGAGAGTGCATCCGGGAACCCATCCGTCCTCCGGCATTGGGCGTGTTGGTTGGAACTCGTCGGAGGGCTTGCACCCATCCGCTCTTGTGTTCTTATTCAAGATGGTTTTTTACTCTTTTGTCAAGTTTTTCGGAAGCGTAAGAACGCGGTAATGACGGGTTTGAGAACATGTCGCATGCAGAAAAACTGCTATTCGTTCGGAACGATCACAATACGGAAACAGACTTCTGTGTATCCTAGCGGTTCCTCCGGGTCACGATTGCCGCGAAAATTGCCGCCGCCGCGGACTACACGATACCGATTCCTCTCGTCTTGCCACTCATCACACCATTCCGACCATATCTCATAAGGAACAAACATTTTCTTATCACAGGCATAGACCCACTGTTTTTCCGTCGGCAGAGCAAAACGACACCCCTCCAAACCATCGCGTGCCAAGATGCCCATCTGATTGAGAACGTCGAGGAATTTTTGACATTCATTCCAAGAAACTCTACGCATCGGCAATCGGGCACCCTCGGCAAATTGGTCGCGTGTGTTGACCGGTCCCATAACGGTCTGCCATGTTTCCCGTGTGACTGCGGTCTCTAAAATCCAAAAGCCCTCCATAAAATATCCGGGAGAACACCAACGAAAATCTTGCTTGATACCATTAACGGCAATAGTTTTTATCTCCCCCTCCTCGTGCAACCCTGCGTTGAAGAGGGCAAGTACCGTTGTGCGTGGTGCCGAATTGTTTGCTTCCGGCGGCGGTTCGACGGGTTCCGGCGGCGGTTCAATCGGTTCTGGCTGTGGTTTGACTGTTTTTGGTAGTGGTTCTACCGGTTCCGGCGGCGGTTTGATTGTTTTTGGTAGCGGTTCGACCGGTTTCGGCGGCGGCGGTTCAATCGGTTCCGGCAACGGTTCGACCGGTTCCGGCGGTGGTTCGACCGGTTCCGGCGGTGGTTCGACCGGTTCCGGTGGCGGTTCGACCGGTTCCGGTGGCGGTTCGACGGGTTCCGGCGGCGGTTCAATCCACTTCTGTACTGCGTTTAACACGGTTGATTTCACACCCTCGAAATAGATGAAACAGCCCAGTGCAACACTGAAAATACCCAAAAACGCTATTAACAGCCCCATGTAATACAAAGTCGCAAGGAGAGCCCTTTTGACCGAAGGTTTTTTAGAGGGAGTCGGAACTACCGGTTTGACTTTCGACGGTTTCCGAAAACTTGCTTCTAATTCCTCGGAAAATGTACCGCAAGAGTCATACCGGTCATCAGGAAGGATTGCCATCGCCTTCCGAATGACAGCATCAACAGTACTCGGTACATGGGGAATCGGAAGCGGTGTATCCATGGTCTCCGGCGAATAGGGGGAACGACCGGAGAGCAATTCATAGGCGATGGCGGCAAGAGCATACACGTCTGAGTGGGCAGTGGCGGGTTTCCCTTCGGCAACCTCCGGTGATTGGTACGGTCTTCTCGTCGCCGATGGTGTGTTTGCTTGAACCGATACAAGAACAAAATTATCAATATAGATCTCGTCGTCCAGCCCCACGATAATGTTTTTCGGGCAAAGATCGCCGTGAAAAATGTCCACACTGTGGGCATAATCCAAAGCGTGAGCAATGTCTTTTATTATCTTGGTTGCCCTGATTGGAGCAAATTTTCCATGCCGCTTGACGTACTCTTTCCGATAGGTGTCGAGGGTGTTTCCGTTGACGAATTTCCGCACGGTAAAAAAGCCGTGTTCGGGATCAGTAAAGTTTTCCAAGACCGGTACGATACGCGGATGATCCAGTGCTTCCAAGCGTTTGGCGGCTTGCCTGACAGGTTCGCATGCCGATTCGTCTTTACGGACTTCCAAGGGCGGAAGGAAAATCGTTACATTTCTACTCGCTTGAATATCGCTTGCCTTCCAGATTTCACCTCTTTCGTCGCGGGCAGTTTTTTTGTCGAGTCGATAGGCATCGCACAGAAAAACGCCTGCTCCTAAGACAACACGGATGAGGGAATCGAGTCGGTCAACATTCTCTTTTTTGATGGCGAAGATGTCCTGATTCTTTGCGGGGATAATGGTCGTTTCCGGCGGAGCAGAGAGTCCGAGAATCGCATAAATGTTGGGCGGAACAATATCGGGTGGATAAAAATCAGGCGAATAAATATCGGACAGATAAACATCGGGCTTGTCTTTTTCGTTGTCAGCCATTGCCGTAACTCCATTGCTGCGCGAGCGCAACACCTCACGTCTTCTTTCGGCAAAAATGATAACGGATTTCAGAAAAAATAGGTTTGCGCGGGTAATACCGAGCCGTCCACAAGGGATGGTTACTACTCAATATCGGCTCCGCGCTACTGCCCACGTTGACTTTATGTGAACAGTATGATAGAGTAGCGGCGTTGTTTGATTTTCCTCGTTCTCTTTCACCTAAGAACATTTCATGCCGAACTCACCTATCTACCTTGTCGCCAGCGGCGATTTTCGTCCTGCCGCCCTCGAAGCCTCTTGGCAGACGCAAGCCGCAATGGAAGAACAACTCATTGCCGCTATCACCACATTCGGACGAAAAGTTGTCCGCGCCCATCCCTACGATCCCGACAGGAAACACGGCTTCCTCGCTTCACAACGGGAAGGACTCGAAGTCCTCGCCAAAATTCCGACAGATGCCCCTATCGTCGTCGCCGAGTCGGTTTGGCAATTTTCGCATCACGTCTATCCCGGCTTGCTTCTGCATAAGGGTCCCATCCTCACCGTCGGAAACTGGTCGCCGACGTGGCCCGGTCTCGTCGGACTCCTCAACCTCAATGGCTGTCTCATCAAGGCAAAGCGGGAATTTTCCACGCTCTGGAGCGAAGACTTTACCGATGATTGGTTTCTCTCCCGGCTTGAAAAATGGCTCTCCACCGGAAAAGTCAAACACGAAAACAAACACGTCAAACCGATGGCAAAACTCGGTATTGCGGAAAAAGACCAAAAACTAGGTTGTAAACTGGCGACCGAACTCAAAAAGAGCAAGCCGATCATGGGAATCTTCGATGAAGGCTGCATGGGAATGTACAACGCCATCATTCAAGATGAACTGCTCTTTCCGCTGGGGATTTTCAAGGAGCGGCTCAGTCAGTCGCAACTGTTTTACGACACGATGATGACCTCCGATGGCGAAGCGCAAGCGGTCTATGACTGGATCACCAACAAAGGGATGACCTTTCATTTCGGCAATGATCCCGCCACTGATTTAACTAGGGAACACGTTCTGCTCCAATGCAAGATGTACATCGCGGCGGTTCGGACTGCTGCCAAGTTCGGATGCGATCTGATTGGTATTCAATATCAACTGGGACTGACCGACATTTTGCCTGCGAGCGATTTGGTCGAAGGAATTCTCAACAATGCTGACCGTCCGCTGGTGCGAGATGAAAAGGGCAACGCTCTTTTTGAGGGGCAACCGGTGATCCATTTCAACGAGGTCGACGAAGGTTCGGCACTCGACGCACTTTTGAACAACCGGGTTGCATCGGCACTGAAGCAGCCGGTCGAGACGACGCTCCACGATGTGCGTTGGGGTGCGACCGACCCGACGGGAACGGTGGACGGATTCGTTTGGCTCTTGATGATTTCTGGTGCGGTTCCGCCGGCACATTTGGAATACGGCTGGACGGGAGCCCACGGCTACCGGCAATCGGCAGTCTTCTTCAAAAAAGGGGGCGCAACCTTGGCGGGTGTCGGACGACCGGGAGAAATCGTTTGGTCGAGACTTTACGTGGTTGGAAACAAACTTCGGTTGGACATCGGGCGCGGTCGTGTAGTGAAACTGCCGGAAGAAGAGTCACGTCGTCGAGCGGAACTTGCCAATCCAGAGTGGCCCGTCGTCAACGCAATCCTTGACGGAATGACCCGCGATCAATTTATGGGTCGTCATCCGGCGAACCATATTCAAGTCGTTTATGCCAACAGTGCGAAGGAAGCCGACCGTCTGCTTGTCGTCAAAGCGGCAATGGCGGAGGAACTCGGTATCGAAGTGTTCGCTTGTGGTGTTTAAGGAAGTGTAGAACGCAATCGTGCGTCTCACAGGGTGAGGCGGCTAAATTTCCCCATACTTCGTCGCCGTCGATGTGCTGGATAATGCGTAAACGAGTGAACAAAAGCCGGAATGGAGCAGAGCGCAATGACGGAACCAGCGTGAAACCGTCATTACACTTCGTTTCATTCCGGCTTTTGTTTGTTTTGAAATTGAAAATGAATCCGAAAACTGAACTGGCATGCAATTGAATGAAGTTCTTTGATTCCGTTGCCTGCGTTTTCACTCGGACGCACTACCAAAACCGGCGGGCTTGCGCCCCCCGCTCTTGCGCTTTCGCATCTTACGTCGGCAACTCGTACCCTTTGCGTCGCGGACGGTCAACCAGTTTATTGGCTTCATCGTCGCCGACGAACTGCTCCTTGACCGGGTCCCATTGGAGTTTCCGATTCACACGGCGACAGAGATTGACCAAATGACAGAACGAGACCGAACGATGTCCGATTTCGACATCGGCGGCGGGCAACTCTCGCGATACCATACAATCGAAAAAGTTTTCGATGTGCGGACGAGCAATCCACGTGGGACCCTCCGGCGGATCAGGTTCAGGAGCGTCGGCAAGCAGGGTCTGCGGGTTAGCCCGAAGGATATTGCGGTTGATTTCAAGATTCCCGTTCTCTCCGCGGAAAATCGCACCTCCCCAGGGTCCTTCGTCGAGTTCAAATCGGACTTCGACTCCATTCGCATACTTCGCTCCGACCTTGCCCCCTTTTCCTTCGCCTTGCGGCAACGGATAGAGTTCGACCGGTCCCGAAGTGTCGGCACCCATCGCCCATTGAATTTGATCGACTCCGTGCGCTCCCCAGTTGGTCATTTCGCCGCCGTTGTATTCCTGCCAACGCATCCAACCCAAGAGGTCGTGATTGAACTCCCGGTACTCTGCCGGTCCTTGCCAAGCGTCCCAATTCAGCCCTTCGGGAATATCCTGTTTGGGCATGTTTTTCGGGATGCGTTGGGCATCCGGGTAATTGACCGCCAGAACAACCCGAAGTGCTCCGAGTTTCCCTTCCCGAACGAGCGCACAACCGAAACGGTTGAGTCCCATTGACCGCTGTTGACTGCCGACTTGGAAAATCCGCTTGTGTTTGCGAACACAGTTGACCAAAGCCCTGCCTTCGGCGATGTAGGTGGTAAGAGCCTTTTCGGAGTAAACATCGAGTCCGGCGACAACCGCCCGGCAACCGGCGAGCGTTCGGGTAAAATCCTGCGTGATGACGAAGGAGCAGTCGAGTTTTTCTTTGTCGTACATTGCGAGATCGCTGTCGTACAGTTTCCACTGTTCAATGTTATCGAATCCGCCTTCATTTTTTTTGTTGTTGACGGCATCGACCATTTTTCTCCGCCAGAAGTCGGAAACGGCGACGATTTGCGCTCGCTCTTTGGGAATGTGCGTCATCAGTTGCTGGGCGCGACCGCCGGTGCCGACGAATCCGACGTTGATTCGGTCATTGGCACCGACTCGGCGACCCGCCTGGGCAAGTGCTGACCGGGGAATGATGAACGGTGCGGCAACTCCTACTGCGAGGGTTGCTCCGAGAAAATTGCGACGAGATAATTTGCTTTGCTGCATAAGGTATTCCTGTGTTGTAAAGTTAGCGCGTCTCATGCTATCACAGACGCAATCGAAGTGCAATAATGGGGGAACACCTGTTTAGCCGCCGCACCCTGTACGGCGTGCGCCCCGCAGGGCAGGGCGGCTAAACATTGCAATCTACCCTTTCCGCGCTTTTCATGTAAAATGGAAGAATATTTGTGCGTTCTCCCTGTTGTTCCCCTTCCATGCAGTACGTTTTGAGTGTCATGTCCGATGACCATCCCGGTATCGTGGCGAGTGTGAGTTCCGTAGTGGACAGACTCGGCGGAAACATCTTGTCATGTAGTCAAACCGTCTTGGACGGCTACTTTACCTTCATCACGATCATTGACCTGCCCGGCACGAAGGAGCCCGACGATCTGGCAAAGGAAATCCGATCCGCTTCCGAATTAGGAAACGACTATCAGGTCATTGTACGATACTACGAGCCGCGACAACCGATAGCCGCCGCGACCGACGACGTTTTCGTTATTACGGCGTTTGGTAAGGACCGTCCCGGCATCATTCGGGAATTTAGCCGCTATCTTGCCGGTCATGACATTAACATCACCGACTTGTACGGCAGCCGGAAAGATGACAATTTTGTGCTCATCGGTCAGTTGACGATTCCGCCGAAGGTCAATATACGAAGTATCCAGAGCGATTTAGAGGTAACAGGCAAAGAATATGGTTTCACCGTTAGACTTCAACATAACAACATTTTCGTCGCTACGAACCAACTCCGGCTCGTGGAGTAGCGAAACGAACTCCTAACTTCTTCTAATGTTCCTTCGTTTATCCCTTGCATTCGCTCTTGGTCTTTTGTCTTTTCTTTCCTCGCTCATGCTGGGATTGGGACAGGGCGATGCGTCTTTGCCGGTGCTTATGGGAATCGGTGCCGTAACCAGTTTTTTCCTGACCGACTATCGACGTGTCATCCAACTCGGAGACTGGACAGTCAATGTTGTCGTAATCTTCGTGGTCTGCTTCAATGTTCTTGACGTTTTGAGTCATCGCGGTGAAGACCTCGCTTGGTCCATCGCAAGAGTGCTGGTCTTTGTACAAGTCGTGCTGTTCTTTCGAGAAAAAGATGCAAGATTCTCCTGGCTCATCTTGTTGATTTCACTGTTGCAGGTCGTCGTGGCAAGCATTTTTCAGCAAAATATTGTGTTTGCCCTGTTGCTCCTTGCGTATGTTTTCGTCGGACTCTGTGCGTTCGTTCTGCTGTTTTTTCAACAGGAACATCGCTATTTTCGGCAGCACTCCTTTGTCAAAACGTTTGTCGAAACGATCAAAGCCGAAATGGCGGAGCGGCAAGACCGGCGAAAACTTGCCCGACTCGCCCTCCTGACTCTTCTGCTGGGTCCCCTCTCGCTGATAGTGTCTTCCAGTAAAAAGAAAGCCGGTCAAGAAACGACTCATGAAAAATCGCAAACGCAAGAACGATTACGGTCGTTGTTTCTGATATTTCCTACGGAAGAATATCTCGCTCAACAAGAACGCTGGGAACGCATTGACGAATTTGATGAGAACGTGAACACCGGAAACGTTCACTCCGTTGCGCTCCCGGCTACCACAACGTCTTCAACCAATCCTGCGCTTCGATTTCCTCTGTTGACCGAGCGTCCGCGTTTTTCCGCTGGCACACGAAACCCGCGCGCATGGAGCGGAAACTGGCGGGAACTGTTCTCGCACCTGACCATTGGAACTTTTTTTGCGTTCTTAGTCGCAGCCATCATTTTTTGCTTGATTCCGCGAGTGGGACGAATCGAGTTTTACAATTTTACATTCAAACAGGACTTTACCCGCTGGGAACAACCCATACGGCAACAAGTCAATGTCGGAATTGTGGGGATCAACGAAGAGATTCAACTCGGCACGCTAGGGACGGTTATTCCGCATCACCGGGGAGTTATCCAAGTGCGTTTTTTGCATCATTCCGATAATACACTGTTGACCGAGACCGACCTTTCGGACAAACTCTATCGGGAAATTGTTGGAGCAACCCTCTATTTTCGTGGGATTCCCTTGGACACCTATTCCGAAGGAGCGTGGACGCAAAGTCTTATGTCCACTCCGACCAGTGTGGCGGATAGTGACGCTGACCCGCTTCGGTCTGCCGCAATACTCGAACCGCAGAATCAAGACCGCATCTTGTTTGCACCGAACTGCGATCTTGTTACGCTTGCGATGACCATTCAACCGTTGGACACGTCGGTATTTTTTGCACCGCATCCTTTTTTCAGTATCCGCAAGCCGGGGGAAATCGCACTAAAAAATTCGCACGGAAGGATCGAAGAAGTGAGGCGGCGACGTAACGAAGTCAGTAAAACCATCGTAACCGCCGCTTTCCAAAAAGGTGTCCAATTGGATTTAATTCCCTGTCGGGAAAGAATCTATCGTAACCATCTGTTGAAAGTTCCTGAACACGGACTCGAATCGCTCCAAACTCTTGCCGCCCTGTGGGACACAGAATCGAACTTTCCCAAAGAGGACATCATCAGTCGGGCAAGGTTTATGGAGCAAAAATTTCTCCATTCATCAGAGTTTGCCTATCAATTAGGCGGTATCATTCGCGACTATGATATTGACCCGCTGGAAGATTTTATTGCCCACAACCCGAAGGGACATTGCGAATACTTTGCCGGGGCATTGGCGTTAATGTTACGGAGCGTTGGTATTGCGTCTCAAGTAATTATCGGCTTCAAAACAGAAGCGACGAGTGCCGACTGCACGATTCGACAATCGGATGCACACGCCTGGGTCGAAGTCTATATTCCGCCGGAAGCCCTAGCGCAGCATACATCGGGAGACTATGCGTACTGGTGGCAAGGCGGCGGAATTCTCCGGCTTGACCCAACACCGGCATCATCAGGCGGTTCGGCAATGATAGCGGCATTCACACTGCGTTGGGCAGATTGGAGCCGGACGATTCAATCTTTTTGGAACGATTTCGTATTGAATATGAATCCCGACAGACAAACGGATTTGATTTATGACCCTCTTTATCGGGCGGTGCCTGCCGTTGCTTATAAGGTGTTTAACTGGAAGTTCTGGAAAGAATTTTGTACGGACATGATACTGCTTTATCGATCTATTGTTACTGATGCATGGCAACAAGCGCGATGGTTGTGGGTCGGCTTGTATCTCTTGCCGCCGTTCGTGATTCTTGGATTGCTCGGTCTCGCTTCGTGGCGTTTGACTTCGATATTGCTGTCGATGCGAAAACGTACAAACGATAAAATACGGCGTAGAATTACGATTGAATTTTATTTCCGAATGGAGCGGATGCTGGCGAAAATTGGTCTCGTTCGTGGGATCGCTCTCACACCTTTGGAGTTTGCCCGGCAATCCTCTTTTACGCCGTTGATGGTGCCCATCGTCGAGGCGTTTTATCGGGTCCGGTTTGGCAATGACGTATTAAGCGAAGAAGAATCGCAATCGGTCTTGCAGACGTTGGAGCAACTGGAGCGTTCGATCACGTCGTAATCTTAGCCGTTTCGCTGGCGAAACGCCCCGATTGAGCCGGTACACCGGGTCGGAGCCGCAAACACTTAGCCGCCTCGCCCTGCGAGGCGCAGAAATCTTTCCCACACCCTCTTGTAATCCCCAATAATCCCCGCTAAAATCAACCCCGTAATCATTAACCCTATTTTTCGGAGAACGAATCGAATAACTGATTAAAATATCATAGACGAAAAGACTTTTCGCCCGATTCGCAATCTTACGATTGCGGCTCTGTTGTTCGTTCTGAAACACAACGCAATGGCAAAACGCACCGGCAATACTACTGCTTCGCTCATAGCGGCAAAGAAAGCAAAGAATGATGAGTTTTACACTCAACTGCCGGACATCGAGCGAGAGTTAAAGCATTATCAAAAACACTTCACAGGAAAAGTCGTCTATTGCAACTGCGATGATCCTCGCATGAGCCATTTCTTTCACTATTTTTCGT
>Ga0123353_10014332_pt1 | contig 11418 bp, 9 predicted proteins | sample TergutLab28metaG_3_FD_92763 | JGI IMG/M metagenome (GOLD analysis project Ga0123353, IMG submission 92763) | Labiotermes labralis P3 segment gut microbial communities from Petit-Saut dam, French Guiana - Lab288 P3 | ecosystem: Host-associated > Arthropoda: Insects > Digestive system > Gut ... | reverse complement strand
TGTGTGTGTGTGTGTGTGTGTAAATATCCTTGATCATAATGAACAAACAGTTACCAACTCTCCTACTGTAGTCATCGGGGTATGACATTATAGCATGCTACTACTGTAGTAGGTTCTCACCCTGAAGATAGAGAAATATTTTTCCTCTGTAACGTCGCCACTGCTATGACAATAGACTACATTTGCTACCTAAATTTCCACTTTACTCAAGAAATATTCGAAATTTTTAAATTCATTATCAGGCAGCTCTTTAGGTCGCGGATTTCCAACACGTCAATTTCATGGAGGTGAAATCGGAACACAAATTTCCCCTCATGAAGAGCGTCGTCAACTACCTTTCTCGCCATAATTCTGACAACAGCATATTGGCACCACTGCCAGACGTGTTAAAAATTATTTATTTTTTTCCTTCCCAGTTGCAAGTAACGTTGCATTAGAATTACACAAAACTGTACATACTACGCAGGTAATTGCGACGTATGGTGAAAGGCTACCCACGATCTCCAGTTTCAATACATTAACCCAGAACTAAAGCAGTATTTTGTGGCAATAAACTGCAGTTGATTTGGTGGTGGCAGGAGGGCTTACCTGGTGCATCGCGTGTTTCGTTGGATCATGCCGAGCAGGAAACTTGAAAGCGCAGCAGTGGAAAGAATATGTCAGCCAGGCCTCCTTCAGTTGCTACAATAGATAAAAAAAATTACGAGGTTTCAAAAGTTATTTTTCTCTACTGACTCTGCCTCACTGAATATCTTATTTCATATTTGGAGTTTCCATGACAGCCAATTATTTAAATTATTGAAAAAATGCAAACTGATGACTGGTTAGCAGACAACAGATGAATTTGCATTTAGATAGTAAAGACTTTATAAAAAGAAATATAATATGGATGCAAGGAAATTCTTCTCTTTCGTATCATGGACAAAGTTTTAAGCCTGAAAAACTCCTGAGCCGAAGAGTTGATGCAGTAAGTTCTTGCACATTGTACCGGTATTATGCAAAGTATTAGGCTGCTTATACATTTAACTTTGTCAAAACAAATTCTCCGTAATAAGTTTCCAGAATTAAAATAAAAAGCAGAAAAAGGAAAGGAACTGCAAAAAAAAAAAGAAAAACAATCGTAGTTAGATAGACGAAGGTAAAAAGAGAATTGGAATTTACACGAACGAAATGGAAGAAACCGATATGACATACCCACCAAAAACAGCAAGAATAAAAGAGGAACAATGTGGGATGCAGAAAAAAAAATGGGATCAGTACAGATAAAGTTTCCAAAAGAAACAAGAAAGAGTGTTTAGAAATATTGGGGAGTGCCGCTTGTCAATTAATTAACGGAAACTATATAATACTGAGAATACATCAATACAGAGAGGAAAATGTAAAAAAAAAAGAAGGTAGAACGCGAGAAGTCTATAAGAAACCAGAAGAACTGAAGACAATAAAGACAATAAAATTACTTAATAAGAAGTAATGTGGAATGATTATGAAAAAGATTAATATTAATATGAAAGAAGAGAATAGAAAAGGACAAAAAAGGCAACAGGTAAATAACTGGGTTGATAGAGACAATAAAGGATATACGCTAAAAATCCAGAAATAAAGTATAAAAGAAAAATAATATACGAAAAAATGAAAGAAAAAGCGAAGGCGAATAAGAAAATTAAGCAGACGAAATTAAGATTATCATGAGAAGGAGAGGAAGAACATTAGGTTAACGAAAAAGGACCTTACGGGGAAAAAATTAAATAAAGAATGACTTTAGAGATAAGAAATAGAGATGTAAATGTAAGAATGTGAAATTTGAAGGAAACGAAGAAGAAAGTAGTCTCAATCGTTGTTTTTTTTTTTTTTACATGCTGTTGAAGTAATTTGAAAATGCAGTCTGCAGCCTCCCTTGTGCTGGATTAATTCCATCTCAGTCTCGTCACAGGGAACGTAATCTATAATGAATCTTTTTTACACATCAGAGGCTTTGCTAAAAGTATAGGTAGCAAAAGGGGCCGCACACATTCTTGTAACGCATCAACTTTCTTAAAGTCTTGTACCACTGTTTTGTACAACGTCGAATGAAAGCGTAAGAAAACTTTCTTAAAAATATAAGGAAAATTGAGTCTGGTGCTTAACCATCTAGTGGAAACAACGGAAATATTTTAAATGACTAAAATATTATCGGAAACCTGCAGAAAAGAACAGCCTTCCTACTTCGTATTCCGAAGGGATGTTTTCGAATCTGTTTGCTGACAGGATAATGGTGGTTTTAAGATTATACAGGAGGTAACGATAAGGAATAATGCATAATAAGAAAAGTTGGTGAAATACCACACATGAGTGGCATACATAACGTCCCCGGAGACACTGCGAGGGAAGGGGTATCAAACTTACGGAATGATAAAAATAATTTGGGATTTTCCGGACTGGAGTACTTGCTTGTGAAAGGAGACGATATTTTGGATCTCTCGTTTGAGATCTGGGAGTAACTTCTCTGAGAGTTAAAAGGGGGACTCTATTATGAAATAGCTGGAAGGAGGGCGACCGTTTACCTATGCTGTTGACACAGTATCAGTGACCAAAAGTTGGCGGAATATGGTGGCTGATTAAGCAAACTGGGAATTTGTCTGATCTGGATAAATTTTATGCGCTTTTGCATAGAGAGTGAGATGAAGAGTGCCTGCTAGCCAGCAGTCCACTTTGTGTCTGCAAACTATTACAAGAATTTCGATTAAATCTGGCAAAGAAAGACAACATATAATTGAATGCCTGACTAAAGCAGTTTATATTCAAGTTCCACTATTCCACTATCTTACGTTTGAACCATTACTTCCGTTTCTTTTATACAGACATATCACACGGATACTGTGTTTCAAATTCTAGATTCCGAGTATTATAATTCGATTATCACAATTCAAGTCAACAGATGCAGAAAGTTTTATTTAAATTACAATCATATTATAAAGCATAACCTTGCCAATGTTTCAGGCCTTATTGGCCCATACCCAGGTAGCACACAGTTGCATAAGACAGTTTCTAACGTTTCGTTTTCTGAATGTAGCAGATTTGCTGGAAATTCCTCAGTGTGTAATATATACCTAGTATAGAGTGTTGTGCACAGTACTTGGAGCGGGAAGTTGTTCTGGAAGTTTTGTGTTCAGTAATTGGAGCGGGTAGTTGTTCTGGAAGTGTTGTGCACAGTACTTGGAGCGGGTAGTTGTTCTGGAAGTTTTGTGTTCAGTAATTGGAGCGGGTAGTTGTTCTGGAAGTGTTGTGCACAGTACTTGGAGCGGGTAGTTGTTCTGTAAGTTTTGTGCTCAGTAATTGGAGCGGGTAGTTGTTCTGGCAGTATTGTGCTCAGTAATTGGAGCGGGTAGTTGTTCTGGAAGTTTTGTGCTCAGTAATTGGAGCGGGTAGTTGTTCTGGCAGTATTGTGTATAGTATTTGGAGAGGGTAGTTGTTCTGGAAGTGTTGTGCACAGAAAATTGGAGCAGGTTGTTCTGTAAATGTTGTGCACAGTACTTGGATCAGATGGTGATGCTCCAAGTACTCTGCACAACCCTGTCTGCTAGGTATATATTACACACTGAGGGATTTCCAGCAGTTTTGCTACAGGCAGGAAACGTTCAGCGACTGTTTTATATAATCGTGTGCTTCCTGGTTATGGGCCGATAAGGCCAGAAACATGCAGGAATTGTTGGTGTTTTGTATTACTGTAATTTTAATAAAATCTAGTGCATATTGGTTTGAAGTGTAGTAATAGTGATTGAATTTACCACTTTGTAAAGTAACAAAATTGAAACTCGATTCTGCGCTGGAAGAATAAAAAGTTGTCAAATCATGAGTATGCCCGAGAGTGCGTTCCATACTGGGGCAGACCACGTGGGATTTTTGGTGAAAATTTGGCAATGAGTTTGGTTTTCCTCCAAGTTCTTCTCTCTTCTCCTGCCTATTTTCATTACACCAATGTTCCATATTCATATTTATTCGTCCTCCATCGACGCTGTAGACTGCGTTTGAAATGTGATGACACACGCGCAAAATCAGATCTCGTCTTTCGGCGAAACGGACGAGTCCATTTAAATCGGCAGGGGCGGCAGTTCAGTCGATTACTGGCAGCCGAGGTTTGCGCATCAGCGGTAGTAATGCTGGATGCACCATGTTCCGAGGTAGTGTGAAGAGTACTGACTACTCACTCCATTCGCCACTTTCCCCTTCACTTCCCCTCCCGTGCGTCGCCGTGTGTCATCACGTTTCAACTGGATTGTACCATCTAGATACTGACAGTATCGCCAAGAAACCCACAGAGAAAAGATATGCGGAAAAGAACAAATGTAATAAACAGGAAAGTTAATACCGTTACATATTCTCCGGTATAATCCAAACTTGCAAATAGGATGTAGCATTGACTGCCAGTTCCAAGGTTATTTGTGGCTCTCAGCAGGTTCTTCGGCGAATGCCGTAAGTTTATGGTAAGTTTAAGGAGACCAAAATTGTCTACTTCCTTATCCATAGCTGTGCATATTTCACTAATATGTTCCAATCTTATTCCATATTAGGGAAATACAAATTTTGCAACTGAAGAACTTTCATATCTTGTCAATTGTTTGACAAATTATGTGGCTGTATCAGCTCTAAAACTTGAAAAAAAAAAGAAGTCACGTCGGAAATTTAGGCGCGAATATGAAGGTAATATGACAATATACCTGAAGGAAACAAAATTTGAAAATGTGGATTGGATTAATGTGGCTTAGAATAAGGTTCAGGGACTGGAATTTGAGCAAGCAAGAGCTTATCAACTTTCTCTTTTCACCATGTAGTTAACAAGTTTGCGTCATCATCACGTGAACCTCAACGAAATTTCAGGAGTAATTAGATATTTATAGCGATAGGCCTATTGTTTCTGGTGAGTGACGCAAATCATTCGGTTTCGCGTGTCTACTGTTTCAATATCAAACCTCTCAAAACTTCCTCTTCACAGACACGTTGTCTAAATATCAGGCACTTCACGCTTCCGGCGGGCGATCAACATCCGGTCCTAAGCTCTGTATTTTTAATCCAACTGTACAATAGCTTTAAAGTTGAAAAGAGGAGCAAATATAGAACTTACGATTTGAAATGCACTGAACGCTTCAGATTGTGAACTGTAACAATTAAAACCGACATCCTTTTCAGATATGAATAATAACAGTAATAGAAATAGTAGCGGCAAGAGAGACGAAGAGAACAAGAATTATAATAATCAGAGAAAGTGAAATTCATGCTTATATTTCGTAGTACACTCTCATCCAACGGACTTATACAAAAACATCTCACTAAGACAGTTGATATACGCTACCAAGAAGAAAAAATACAACAAACAGCTTCAAAGACAAATTATTTTTGAAATATGTCAAAGGTATTGCTGGAAATTTTCTGCATTAATCCGTGTACAGAGTTGCTGTGAATCGTGAAGGTAAACTTTCGTCATGGCCCACACCAGTAATGTTCCGCATTGAAGACAGGCCCTTGCCAGTTGCAACAACAAAAATGACAGGAAGCCACGTAACAATGTACGTGGCGCGTCACACTAAAAATACTTCAAATTCATTATTTTGAATAAAAACTATGACGTCAACATGACTCAATCTCAATCTTTGTTTAGTTACCGCCGATTCCTGCATACCACCCCTGCACATTCGGAGACTGTGAACTTGCTGGTGTCATGTATGAAAACCCACAAGTTGCCAGGCAATGTGTGTGTTCAGTGTTAGCACAAATGGCGCTCTTACCGACTTTGGCTGGTCAAGACAAAGGCACGTGTGCATGGTAAACAATTACAAATATGCAATTAACAATGACGAATGTGCATACTTTCACTTCGTTTACGGCCTCTTTAACGAGAAAGCAGGCGCCAGCTACTTAAGTCATTAACTCAAGTAGGGCCATTGTAAGGATCTTTCATCTTCAGCTGCAAGAAGCGAAATAATTCACCTTAAGTACAACTAAATTCTCATGACCAAAATGACATAATGCGACTTGCCAAACGCAGTCAAGAAGAGAGTGTTGGCCAAATTATTCTTCAAAGGCATAACCATCGAGTGCTTGTGTTGCGAACTTTACATCAGGAATGTCTATGCCCATATCATTGTCAGCACGTGAAAAGTCTCCGACTCGAGGTTAGACTTTTCGAGTAGGTGTTGGCCACTGGATAGTGGAATAGGGTCAGACAGAGAAAAAAAATGTGGTTTGTGATGAAGTTACTATGCGCGAGACTGCATAACCGACTGCCATAAGAACCTTGTGTGTTCCCTCAACAGCTCTTGTAATTTCAATACAAGCGGCTTTCGTTCTGTAGCAAAAATGTTTTCCATTATGACTACGTTACTACGTACTGGTTGAAATTGTGACCCATGTTATTGAGCAACATTTCTAATTAAAAATATACCAATGGATATCACTTAAATTTTTACAGGCATTTTGTGGGACACATGTGGTATGTTTTATGCATTTTTAATGCGTCGATCATTACCACTGATTCTTATAATAAAACCAGCTGGATGCACTAATGTCTCAATTTTATTTTTGGAATAAAACTCTACATGTTTCGGACAGTTCATCTGTCCGTCATCAGGAGTTCTTAAATGTACACACAGCAATGGTATATGTTATAGAGGTCTGCTCGTAAGCTGTCACCAAAACCTGTATGACATATACCATTGCTGTGTTTACAGTGAAGAACTCCTGGTGATGGACAGAGGAAATGCCCGAAACATGTAGAGTTTTATTCCAAAAATAAATTTGAGAAATTAGTGCATCTAGTTGGTTTTATTATAAGAATTTATCACGATGCACGTTCACCTGAAGGTCAAATTCATTACCAATGACTCTGTTTTTCTCTCTGTGAGAATATAAAACGCCAGACATGTTATAGGCAGTTACGTTATAATCATTCATCAAGCAATTGTGACATACAGAATACTCTCTCACATTGCACACATTACATCATAATTGCACGGATATGGTCAACATTATGATCGAAGATGATTTACGCATATGTAACAAAAGCATACAGGTGAAAGATATCCATGCAGACTTTCACTATGTATTTTAATATATCTTTAGCGTAACAGAGAGACATATTTATTTCGAGTTTTAATTATACTTTATATAATAATATATTGATATCTGGCCGCTGCATTTTATACACAGGTGCTACACATTTGATGGCAATATATATCCATGACACTATACGCCCATTTTTTTACGTTTTGCTGACCGTGCATCTCAGTTTATTTATCTCAGTATTTAACCAAATTGATGCACAAAATTTGTTTAACAATAAGTTTTATTTCATGCCTCTACATGTTTCGAGCACATGTGCTCATCATCAGTAAGTCAAAATTGCATTACACAGCCTCTGGTATCATCACACCTATAGGTGTGCTCGAAACATGTAGAGGCATGAAATAAAACTTATTGTTAAACAAATTTTGTACATCAAGTTGGTTAAATACTGAGATAAATATACGCCCTGTTTTCCTTGTGACCGCACCTACCTGAAGATGGCTTTTTTAAGCCAAAATATGTAGGGGAATGTAAAGCATCAAGTAGCACAATATATATATATATATATGTATGTATAGACCTATTTTTCGTCAAAAACCTCCAATTGGGTATAATTCTATAGGACTACACAAGTAATAAATACAGATGAGCACTAAATATTAGTAACGAGGATTGTTATGTACTAAGGCTAACTTGGTAATCGTTTCTTACCTTGAAGCTGTAAACAGAGGGAATAACTTTAAGAGACTCTGTATCCTGTATCCTAAGGACATCAAGGCCCTCGAGTCCTCCGGTCGGCAGATGCGTGATCCCTGTCTCTGACAGATCGCTGGAACAATGTTAGAATCTTTGACACATTAAGTCCTATTTGGATTATTGTAGAGGTTTTTGAATATGGAAGGAAAAGTGAAAGTAATCTAGAATTTGCCTGGTTGATAGGGGGAAATTCACGAGGAACACCCAAACGTCCCCTCATCATGCTCCGTACGTTAATATAAAAAGTACCCCCCAGATACAAGCCAGATACATTGCTATTGGAACTTCTCCTTGTATAGCAGATTTGCCAATGGATTCCTCTCCAAACATCTACCAATATTTGCTTTTCAATGACAGCGCTTTTAACTGCTTTCACAAAATTGCGAAAGCAGTTAAAAAGCTTCTTCATGTCTGTATGTCCGTCCGTCCGCATGGAACAACTTGGCTCCAATTGAGCTGATTTTTATGTAATTTGATATTCGATTATTTTTCGAAAATCTCACGAGAAAATTTAATTTTCTTTAAAATGTGACAAGAATAACGGGTACTTTACATGAAGTGCTAAGTACACTGATGATACTATCTCGCTGAATTATTTTTAGAATGAGAAATATTTCGTAAAAAGAATGCAGAGAAAATCAAAACATCTTTATGTTCCACAACTTTTTCGGAAAACTGCGACTTTATGAGATAATGTAGAAAAATATGGCAGAGCCGGACAGGCCACAGATGAAAATAAAGCGCATGCGCTTTGCATGCTGGATGACTAAGGCTAAAGACACACTTCGGAATAAGAAATACTTATTGCGGTTTCACTGCAACTACGCTTACGCGGACGGGCCTCAATATTACGTTTATAGTACTTTGCCTGTGTTGTAAATTAAATACCTGAAACTTATCAGGAACGTTCCCTTCTTGTACAAGCACTTAGTGCGAAGAACAGCTCTAATATGAACATGAATTCTCTATGTAAGAATCCGGATCAACAGCAAATGGACACGTCCTCCATCTAGGGTTTCCCCTATTTTCCTTCTTTTCGTAGTAAAAGAAGCACCCAGCGTGTGAATGAAACATCTGGATATCTCTCATATATACTGCGGAGTTCGCGTATTTTAAATTCGCGACAAATTTTAGTGGCTTCTTTGCATACTCATGGCACACTTGACCCAGAAATATAATCCCTTCTTCGTCTTTCCTCAACCCATCATTTATATTTGCGTTAATAAACACCTAAATTGTACTCACAGGTCAGTAAGGCTCTTCAGGCCGTGGAACGCTTCATTCGAAAGTCTGGTTAGCAATCGATTTCCTTTGAGGCTCCTAAAAATAACAACACAGCAATAAATTTAGATATGACCCTTTACTTCCCTCCGAGTAGAATGTATCATTATTATTTGAACGTCTTTCTTAACTTTAGGCTGCCTAAGTTGAACTGCGTTAGCCGTAAGCAGTAATATACAGACATGTAAGGAAATCTGAATAGTGCTTAATATAAACAGGTACACTGACATACTAAGAGCATACACAGTGATATTATTTTGAATTACGTTAACACAGAAGTGGGCGTCATGCATTTAAACGCAGTAATAACATTAATTGAAAAAATTACACAAGAATATTATTTTTAATTCCAACAACATACGTTACAAGCCCCTACTTAGTTCAACACCAGTACAATTACGCTTGGAGAATTTACGGTACCTTCAGATGTCTGTACATTTTACTTTAATAATATATTATTCTCATAATTACTAAAATCTGAGAGTTTAATTCCATACACACAATAAAATTTTACTATTCAAAAGGAACGGCAAAAAAAACACGCGTTTTATTCAACTTATATATGTGGATTTCAACAAAACAGAATACAATATCCGCAGAACACCTACGGCAACTGACGGTAGGTCTTGCGTATAGTGATGTCACGCAATGCAACATAAAATATTTCATTAATTAAACACATATTATATCACACGAATTAGGCGTAATAGTGAAAACGTAATAAAGCTAATACAAAAAAAATAATTAATATAACGAAATGAACACTGGATACAATTACATAAAACAGTACAATATTATAGTAACAACGAAACAGCACAAGAAATTGCACAAAACGCAAAATAAAAAAAAGTCAATGTGCCGTTACATTTGAACCGGAGTTAGTTACAGCAAAACTGTATAAAAATACACCGCGCATAATTTTTAATGAAGAGTGTACTACACAGAATAGGCTTTAAAATAAAGAACTGTCATCCAGAAGGGGTCAATTCCGGAATTGTGACATTTGTAACATTAAATGTATAGTTTGCCTTATACACATTTAAAAACTACTTATTAAAACCATCTTTTATGCTGTGTATTTTGTACATCAAATCTCATATTAATTTTCACTCCGACGCTTGCATCCGTGAGTTTTATATTACTTTCATATAACAGACGAATACTAAGTGGTTTTAGTCATCCCGGGGTCGCTTAGATGAAGTAAAAACTCAGGTTTATTGGGAAGAAATTATAGTAAGACTGAATTCCAGGATGGTGTCATAAACTGGATGCCGAAAGGCGTCGGAGTGAAAATTAGTATGTGATTTGATATAAACAATATAGTGCCTAAAATTGCCTTAAAACGTGCTGGGCGAAGAGAATTTAATTCTAGAATGCGATACAACGAATATATCAAATACAGTTAAAATACTTTCCACTTATTTTACAAAACGGAAATTCCTGGAAGACGCATTAAATATGACACGAACAGCTGATAGGACGCAATAAAGTGAATATAAATGAATATAAATGACACATTTTTGGAAGCACACAATCCAGTTTTTTTTAAGAATGCAATACAAAGCTGATAAACTACCCTGGAATTCAAGGAACAACTTGTTGTGTTTCACTACGTGACTTTCGCGAATAACAACCGAAATTAAATCTATTTTAATCCATTTTCCAATTACATAACAATGTACCAGTATTTTCATTTTCGTACAGAAATGTACTATCCCTTGAAACTCAGAAAATTTCATCGTGTACCTCAGATTTTCTTTAAAGGCCTGCACTCAACCAGCTACTGAAGAAATTTACATCTTTAAGAAATTAGAAATTCATTATACCTTTCAAAGTGTGAACACTGATCCATAAGCTGGGCATTTTGAAACATTCATTACTTTCACTTTACTTCTTGACATTAATTTTATTTAAATATTACCATCTCGGCTATGTCATTTTAAAAATTTCAGCCTTCCATGTGTTTTCCCACTTTCAGACCAACAGTTTCAGGAACTGATATGTCGCAAATTTAGTCGTCATGTACCTTGCTCAGCTCCAAGATTCCCATACACCGCAGATCATGTTGATACATTTTTGACAAGGTACTACACATTTAACGATAGACCATTACGTTCAAATTTGATAGCAGAGGAGGTACACTTCACAACAGGTACACTTCACAACAGGTACACTTCATAACAGGTACACTTCACAACAGGTACACTTCACAACAGGTACACTTCACAACAGGTACACTTCATAACAGGTACACTTCACAACAGGTACACTTCACAACAGGTACACTTCATAACAGGTACACTTCACAACAGGTACACTTCACAACAGGTACACTTCATAACAGGT
>Ga0123353_10014331_pt1 | contig 11419 bp, 6 predicted proteins | sample TergutLab28metaG_3_FD_92763 | JGI IMG/M metagenome (GOLD analysis project Ga0123353, IMG submission 92763) | Labiotermes labralis P3 segment gut microbial communities from Petit-Saut dam, French Guiana - Lab288 P3 | ecosystem: Host-associated > Arthropoda: Insects > Digestive system > Gut ... | reverse complement strand
TGGAATGCAGTGTTCATTGTGCCTGCGTGACGGTTTGCGCAGTCAGCCATGTTACGTCAGCGCTGGGCATTCTCATGTATAGTGCTTGGAACTCTAAGGACAACTATGACATGAGTGCGAGTGTTTTTGTATTTCAATTTAATGGCTTTATGTCACTCAAAAGTTAGTTTGATGTTAAGTACAGATATTAACATTACAGAAACCACATATTTTTGCCAGTTTTAATATGTATTTAGTAATCAATAAGTGTGTAACAGCTGCCAAAGTTTCAAACTTATCTGGCCATTATCTCCGTAACCGTTCAACTTTGGACATAGGTGTTTTGGGTTATTTCGGTATACTTTAACATAAGGAACACCCTCCCGAAGTCTGGCACATTCCTCCTGGGACACTCTGTTTACATGTATGTATGTGTATATATACCTCTAATTTGTAATTTGTTCAGATTGTTTTTACGTTAAACGTTTCTTTGAGAGAGGTGCGAAATTTGGCTGAAAATTGCCAATTAGGCCTGCAGCTTGCAATATAGAGCATGGCACAGAGGAATGTATGGTATAGGGTGGAAGAAAACAGGATAATCAAGAGCCAGTAGAAGTAATTGGCTACACACCAGCTGCCGCTTGTGTTCATTTTGTTGAGTTGCTTGTGGCGTCTCCTTCTTCATCTCCTTGCCTTGCCTTCATTTAAGGGACATTGGAGAAAATTGCTGTGCTAAAAAGAGAGACAGAAAGGGAATGATGGGATCGCGTTTTTATCCTCCTTCCTTTATTTCTACCCATTTCTCGTTTTTTTACCTCCAGTTTTGTGGTCATCTTTCATCTTGGCGCATTGTTGCACAAAAAAGTGTTCTCTTGGGATTAATAATTCTAGTTTTCTCCTTACTGGAGTCATCTTGTAGGAGGATCAACGGAGTGGCAATATCTTATAATGGAGTGACGCTCGACCAGGTGTGGAATTTATTTAGTTATATATTGTATTGTTAAGGGGAAATAGAATATGCTGTTACATTTCCAACTTCACTTTGCTCTTTAATGGCTGGAGGAGCAACTGGACAAGCATTATAATCATTGCAGATAGTTAATTGTTGATATTTTTTGATGGTGTAGATGAAGGCATTATTGTACGTCAGACAATACTCGTACAACCCCAATGACAGGGCTTAGCAGCCCAGAAGACTCGAATCTACAGCAATGCCGCTGTGAGTACCTCATATTTCAGTACAAAATAAAGGCGCCGTGGACTAATTTAAGGTAGTAATTTGGAATTTGTCAGGGACTAACGAGGGGACCTACGAAAAATCTGTTAGAACATACAGAATTTGCTTCAGAGGGGTAATTAAAATTATAATATTAATCCGTACAAATTATTATTAGAACATAAGGGATAATATTTCGAAACATTTGAGATTTTAGTTTAAGTCCTGCTAAACTGTACATAACCCGTCACAACTATCATAATGAACACAGAGTATTTCCACACGACGGTCTGAATAAAAATTAGTTTGAACTTCAAGGAGAAAAAAAATCCGTCTGCATTGTAAAAACGAATCGATTAGTTCTGTTTAGGGAAGTAATTGCTGCGTATTTTGTGAAGCACATGAAACACAAACACAAACATACACACACAAATACAAACATACACACACAAACACACACACACACACACACACTCACACAAACACAAACACGCAAACACATACACACAAACACACGCACACAAATGACATTTTTTGGCGAAAAACAAAGTTTATTAATGTTACATGTGGTGGTATAAATACAAACGATTTACCTTTAGAAGGTTGCAGTTCGACTGTAGTAAACAGACTATAGTGTGTGTAGCAGTAATTATGTAACAGCAATAAGCCTCTTTGCGTTTTATTCCGAATGGCGTAGACTGCCTCGATCGGAAAACAGAATTAAACGCCCCAGACCTAATAACAAAACTACCTATAATTTAACTTCTAGAAATAAAATATCATAAGAAATCCCTGAAACTCAGTTAAACTCTATCCTTAATTCGGGTAATCTTCAAGGAGCAATCTTAACCAGCGTGTGTGGCCAAATAACCTGTTCCGCAGATGGCTAGGTAATGCTCAATCGACCACAATTTGTAGCTTCACTTATCGTGTAAAATCAATGATCCAATAAACAGCCCGTGGAAGAGAACGCCGTATACGTTAATTCGGTCTACATTTCCAGTTGTCAGATTTAAAACAACTGATGTATTGTCGCCTGTTTGTAACGAGTGTACAGAATCAAACCCGTAGGAAAACTGTAGGGCATCCTTAGGTGATGCAGACGAGAAATACATAGAGATTTCTGGTGGGAAGACTTGAGGAAAAGGGACAGCTTGAAAGACACAGTCATTAATGGAAGGATCACTTTACAATGGATCTGAAAGGAATATGATGGAAGGTGGAGAATTTGATTACTCTGGCTCACGATAGAGTCCAATGGCTGGTGGAAATATGGGTTCTGTAAAGGTCAAGGAATTTTGTGACTATCTGATGTGCTCGTAAAAAATAACTTTGCTCCAGAGGGTTACAAGGTAGACTTACATTTTACTAAGCCTATAGGTCGTACGTCAATCACCGAATCTCTCCTTTAGTATATCTGCCCCTGCTACTGGGTCCTTCCTTTAACTTTGAGAATATCTTCTGTCAGGTCTTACTGACGAGTCAAGTGACCAGTATCGTGCTTTTCCCTCTCCTAGGAGAGGTCGAGTTTGCGCGTTTGTCCATCCTTGAGTCCCAGCACTCAGTTGTACTCCTGCGTGATAAAATCGGACTTGGAATCACAAAACTTAAGAAGTGTAACCTGTGTTGCAGAACACGTGCAGGTTAGGCCCCTCCAGATTGCATCTGAGAAGGGTTACTAGTGGAGAGAACTTTGTCGATACCCTCTCTTTTAATTATACTCTTCTTCTAGATCAGTTCTAAAGACGTTTTAAGGTGGGGGAAAAACAACCGAAGAAATGATTGAATAGATTAGTTTCAAAATAAGCATGAACGCTCTTCCGTATTAACTTGTCTTGTAATAAACGAGTTCCCTTCTCTGTTTTGCAGCTTTCCGCAATAACAAAAGTCCTTCGAAAATTACACAATGTGAAATAACATGAATGCCAAAGGACAGTCCTTTGGAATGACTTTATACTGGCAGTTCAAATATCGGAACATTTAAAAATATTTCGTCTCACTCAAATTAATAATTCTGTCAGACATTTGTTGACACTCCCTTTTAGTCTTCTCTGCTTCACAGATTATCAGCTGCTGAAGCCAAATGCAATGCAGAAATAAATTAGTGAAATCGATCTGAGTCTAATGCTTTTTTACAGCGAGTCAAGTTTTAGAAACTACGAAGCATTTACTTTAAGATGTCCTATGTTCGGAATATCTTGCTACAGGCTTGACGGTCCGGGGTTCAAACCCCTATGAGAAACGTTATTTTCCTTTTTTAAACACTCCTCCCTATCGGCACTTGGACCCAGTTACCCTCCACTACAACTAATACCGTGGTTTTTCCCGGGGCTACAGAGGCCGGGGAATGGCCTTGATCCCCCATCCCATCTAGCGACGGAGTTGCATATTGTCTTTGCTGCATCCTCCTCAGTGCGAACTTTACTTTTAATCTTGCACCTAATATAAGCTACGATATTTTGAACGCGAATTATCATTGATATTTAAAGAGTCTGTTACGTTTTGTATTGTCCTTTTTTCCATTCCTGTATTGTGAAATATTATAGCAAGACAAATATATTTTTCGAAGAAATTAGACATATATTTTCCGTAAATTATTTTAGTCTATATGCCAAGCCTAACAAGAAGCGCAAGTAAATAAGCAAAGCCTTTAATTTTATATTTTATGCCTACGATTTACACTAGTATGTACTGCGGCTTCATCAATATTTTTTATAGGGTCGTAAATGATGAGAAGTGAAGGACTGAGGTGAAAGCGTGAGTGAATTAATGATTAAAAAAAACAATTACAAGAATCTGTACACAGTACTCTCTTGCTTGGGTGTTTTTACCTTTTGTACATGTTGTATTGTAATTTGTCTCGCATGTATTGTCGCTAGTTTTAAGTTGTCTTGTGTGTAATTGTTGTTGGTTTGGCCCTGTGTATTGTTGTAGTTGTCTTGTGTGTATTTGTTGTACTGTGTGTGCATTGCTGTTTTTTTACTTCAGATGCCGGACTGCTGGCTAGAAGTCAGCATTCGGAAGGTCCTGCGACAGGCCACCTCGACACAGGATTTTCTTGGTTTCCCTGTGTCTATAAGCAAATGCTGAGATGGTTCCCAAGATTCCAAGTTGCCGCTGCATACTTCTTATGTAGCCCTCCCGACTTAAATTCAGTAGTATGTTTTGTATACATGTAAAATAACCACTGCCACTTGGTAACAACCCAATTGCAGTTAATAATAATAATAATAATAATAATAATGGTTATTGTTATTGTTATTAACTCAGAGCTTATGTTACCACGTTTATATTATCGTATGAGGTGTTACATGCATAGGAAGATATTGCAGAAACACGATAAGCAACACCATCTCAGTATTACAGGCGAGCGTCATTTGGTTTGTAATAATTTTTTTAAGAGAAAATATTTTATTAAATAGTACAAACCCTTTACAGATATCTTACACCTAGCACATATTTTACCTGAGGTACAGTACGTTGCTTAGTTTTTGGCCAGTGGAAGACTTAACCGGAGCTGTAGGACGGGCCTACTGGGTGCGGCTAAGTGGCGAGGGGTGGTTGTTTCATCTGCTTGAAACTCCATCGTGACAAGGTCAATTGTACGCACGGAGACCGCGAGAAGCCACTAGACGAAACATGCTGTCGCTGCATTAGTGATGCGCGCCTACACCTTGCGAATTCCACCAGCTAAAAACCGTGCACTGCACTATATCGCGCTAGCTCAATTTGAGACGCCAAAAATTGCGAGAAACTCTGTTAATGAGAAGATGTGCTTTTCATGTTAACGTTATCATCCTTTTTTACTTATGTTTGTGCCATTAACACCGATGGCTTATTACAGTGGTCATCAGACTGAAAGCCAGATATGGATTCCGTGTGGTCACTTTCTTCTGGCTGAGATTTAAAGTTTTTAACCTTTAAATTCTGTATCATAATTGTAGACAAATTACCATAACAAATCAGAACAATGCGCTAACTAGTGTTCGTGTTGCAAATATTATAGAAAAACGCACGGCCGTCACATTAGTAGTAATGTAGTAAAGGTAAAGCGTTCCCGTTACAGGCCCAGAGGGTGGGTAGAGGTACAGCTCTACTCCTCCATGACTGCGGCACTAGAAGGGGGTGAGTGGTCAGAAGCACGCCCCGGCCGCACTTTACCCCCGGGAAAGACCCGGTACTCATTTTACAGGAGGCTGGGTGGGCCCCAGGGCCGGTCTGGAGGGGACGGAAAATCTCGCCCCCACCGGGATTCGATCCCCGGACCATCCAGTCCGTAGTCAGTCGCTGAGCTACCCGGCCCACAGTAGTAATGTAGTAGGAAGCTGAAATTGCATGAATGGGGTGAGCCTTAAGGCCATGTAACGCGTAACACTGCCCGTAACTTAATTAGGGTAGTTACGTTGGTTTAGAATTGTAACGGAGGCAGAAACAGGAACGAACACAACAAAGTGATGATACAGAATTCACAGTGACACCCACCGACCATTCAGCGTATTATTAACCGCTTGCATAATCCGCATATTGCGATGTAAGATACACAGTAACGCCCAGAAATATTTGGCGAATGCGCGGAAAAGTCAGCAACATTTCCTCATGCAATGAACAGGTCGTATCTTGTGTTTTATTTAATGAAACGAACTTGGCCACACACCGTTTTAAATAATTCATTAGACTCTCGGGAAGAATTCATTACGCATTCATAAGAAAAGTGGGGACCATCTGACGAAATGCAGGAGTCTGGGTTTTAGCCAATATCTGCTAAACCATTTACATAGAAAAGATGAGCCTGATTAAATACATGAACCTTAATATTGTCTCTGTAGACACAGGATTTGAAGTCTTAGAACTACGTTCAAGCATTCTGCCCATTTTTAGTTAAATGAAAAATCTGGTTATGCTTCGCTTCAACATACTTAACTTGATTCTGAACACAGTAGTTCGAGGTAGGACAGGGCACTGAAGGACGAGTCAGAGGAAATTTAAGAAGGAGGCATGAAGAATGAACAGGAGACTATGAGTAATCAAAATCGCTGAAAGACAGGAGAGAAGAAGTGGAAGATAAAAAGGATTAAAAGGGAATAAAAATTAGGAGCAAGGATATAAGAAGGAGAAGACAAATTCAGAAAAGGTTGGGAAACAAGAGAATCAGTTATGAAAACAAAAAAATACTCTTTTCTTATTACTGCCACCTGTAACCTTCAGAAAATCGTCACTCGGCAAAACTGACTGAGGCTTGTTGATTTATGTCTGACAGGTTTAAGAAATGCCGGGGTTACAGAATGTCCACCATTTAAGATCTTCAATACTTTGAATTGACTAGCAGTGAAAAATAACGTTTTTGTTAGCTGTTAGACGGCCAGCAACGGTTTATTTTTGATAGAAATGCCAGTCACTTTTCGGCAATTGGACGGCCAATTTAAAGTTGCAGAAATATTAGACGCCAAATATGGGGTGGAAATTGACACAAAAATTTAAAAGGAAAAACCTGAGAGGACACTTTCACCTACAAAGAAATGGCCAGTTTTATTTCTCTAAAGATTAAAAGACTGATGTTTGTACCGCCTATTCAGTGTGTTTTCTCAGACATGTAGGAAGTGTGTCATCCCCGTTGTGTATGTCAAACTTGGAAATTGTATATAGTCAAACACAACTGTGTCACATAGATGTATTTAATGGCTAAATGGACAACTACATGTTTCGGCCCGTACTGGCCATCTTCAGGTTGTCTTAAGAGAACTGGCTTGGGATCTTACTATATGCATTGCGCGCACGCGCGCAATGCATATAGTAAGATCCTAAGTTTCTCAGACATGAACCAAACTTTAAACATACTGTATAAATAGATGGTGTTTGTGTAGTAAACTTTAAAGTACAGGAATTCTTTTCGACTGCTCATCAAGTTCGAGTAAACTGTTGCCATATCTGTCCAATGTAGACTTATCATGATGCTACATAAATCTAAACTTTAAACATGTCCTTTAAAAGTACGTAAATCTTTTTTAAATTTGTTTCCAAATAAAGCCGACAGATTCAAAAATACATAATTTTTACTAAAAATTATTACTTGAAGTTAAATATTAAGGCTACTGTGAAATGCAATTTTTTCGATCGTAGCGTATTTAAGTAGCAAGTGTTGAATGCGTATAAAATGAATAGGCGTAAATGATCAGGTACTATTAATCCCTCTATATGACGGATAGAGTTGACCCAGGCGCGGTCTGGCCGTTACAAGCCCTGGAATATTTTCCATATATAATCTGGCAATAGATCAGAAACACCTGGGAAGTTTTGAAATGGGGTGCTGGAGAAGGATGGAAAAGATCAGTTGGACCGATCATGTGAGGAATGAAGAAATATTACTTAAGTCAAAGAGCAGAGGAATATCCTGCATGAAATAAGTAAACGGAAGGCTAACTGGATTGGTCATATTTTTCGTAGAAACTGCCGTCTACAACGGATTATTGAAGAAAAGATAAAAGGGGTGAGAGAGGTGAGAGGAAGACGAGGAAGAAGAAGTAGGAAGCTACTGGATGGCCTTAAGGAAAGGAGAGGATACTCTCACTTGAAAGAGGATGCTCTAGATCGCACTATGTGGAGAGCTTGCTTTGGAAGAGGCTTTGGACCTGTCGTAAGACAGACTGAGGCGTCTTTGAGTTGTTCGATTGTGTGGGGTGTATTTTTTACACTTTGCCCTTCAGTAGGCCCAAAAGAAAGAAGTAGGCAGGCTTTAGATCGGCTTCCCCTTGTCTCTAACTTTTTAACCAATTTCTGGATTGAACACGTCGATGGTGCACGTCTTTCACCAAATTCCGTTCGAAATGCCGTCTGGCATGCTTTAAATGAGCCTGTTTGCCAGTATTTACGAATGAGAAACCCGCGCTGTTCGACTGTATACATAGACAATAGTTTGGGGCCTCTAGCGAGAGACTCACCCTGTGTTATCGGAAGCGTCACCGCTATGCACAATTGAATTTCTGAGAGAACTAGTGTTGCAGATTCAAACCTTCTTGGATATTACGCTGTGTTCATAAGCGAAAATTCCCCGCAGATCAGAAGGAAGGCAGTGCCTTCATCTTAAGGGAAAGGCACTCCAAAAGCAAATATATAAAAAGAGCAGGATTATTCAAAACGCCGAGAACTGTTTTCCTAAAGACACAACGTTAAACCCAGAAGAGTTCTGTCTTCAGCAGTGTGGTTGTGACAATCTCTAACTCCACTTCCTTATATTAGTTCTAGTCCTTTGCTGAATAATTTTCTTCTTTCTTGTAACCTCTATGTTCAATTGTAAGTTTACACCCTCTTCTGTTATATTGTTGTTCGTGAATCTGTTTGACATTTAGAAGAAGTTAAACAACAAGGTGACCATTCCACTTGGCGTGCTCACTCGGCCGGCATAGTACTTTTACCCCTCTATGCCGCATACATATTAATGCGCGTATCCCATCTGTGTGTGTATGTGTGTGTGTGTACTATCATCGATTATTCAAGGTTCTTATAAATATGTATGTTATAAGCAACCAGGCATAAAAGGGAAGGAAGAACGCCTCTCGTCATCTATTTCGTCCTTCTTGTTCGGAAGAAGAAAAAATAAAATTCTCCAGAGCAGGAAAAATTGTCTTCATAAGAACCAGAATCTCAGCAAATGGAAACTTCTCACCACGTACACTTCACCATAGGCAAAATTTTACCCACCATCCGCATGTAGTTATTTTTCTTTTAGAAACATCCACATCCTTGCAGAGTGCCTATTAATGTCTTATGTCTTTCCTCCTGTAGGCCTAAACAAAGACGACAGCTGCTGTATGTTACTATACATTGAAAAGATTTTGGGAAAGATCATCGAAATGTTCCAATTTCCGTTTAGAAAAGACAATTTTTACGAATTTACATGAAAACCCATCTGTGTTTTTGCGTTCCTAGGCTTGTCGCACATGCGCAGAATTTTTGGCATTCATATTGTGTGCATGCGCTTTTAGGGTCATGACGTTGATCCACGTGTAACTTCGGAAGGTGACACTAGATTTGGTAACATTTAAATTCTGAATGCCAGAAAGTGTAAATCTGCTGCTCAGGTGGTTGGTTTTATCCGAGTCTTAAAAAATTTACTACACTCTAGGTATGAACAATGTTGTTGCTAGGAAATATACAGGATTTTATGCACTATAATAACCACACTATGCTTAGGTTTCCTAAATATATTTATGTTTTTCACAGAGTTTATCTGGGCCCTGCCATGATTCTGGCGGTTATTCGCGGATTTAATCTCAGGTCAGTCAATTTGTTACTTAACGTGGAAGAAGTTTTGATGGGACAAATTTTTCTCCAATTAGGCGTACTGTGGCACGTCTCTGACTGTGTCATTCTTCTGAAACCCCACATTCATTAATGCCTCTACCGCCGACACCGTTTAGTATTAGTATCTGAGAGCATATTTAAATAATATGCTTCAAATTACATAAAATGAAGGCATTATGGGAGGTCATGTTTATTCCTCTCTTCATTTTTCGAGAGAAATTGTCTTATATTGAATTTATATCGATGCAACACAAAAGTACCGAACATTAAGATCAAGAAAGTATCTATTAATTTTCTCGAAACGTCTCACGCTGTGAAACAACAGGTATCCGACTTTAAGGTAGGAAAGTAAACGTAACGGTGTGCTAAATCACAAGGCTGTGACGTCATACATAAGATGAACCAGTAACTGTGCGTGTTTTCTTGAAGTCGACACTACATGAAAGTGTGTGTTCAGTATCACTCTGAAGTTTCTTTTTTGCCAAGAAGAGTGACCCAGACGCCCATGGGATAGAGCTTGAGTGGGAAGCACAGCCTTCTGGGCCCTAACTGGGAAAAGAAAAAAATTTACCAATGCTGGAAGATCCTTTTACCCATCCCATAGGTAGGGAGTTCACTGACAGATATTCGGGTTTATATTTTGCTTCACGTTTGTTCACTGAGGATCGAATGTAATGTCATACTTTACCTGAAAAGTGGCTATTTCTACTAAAACATTGTAAAATGTAAAACTGTCCGTTTACGCGTTTGGACAGGCCCTTAGGAATCCAGGGGGTTGAGACTCCCAGAATTTCTAGACAATCGGCACACGAAGGTGGTAAGTTGTCAGCCCCAAACACCGGCCACCTTTACCCCTCAGGAGGTGCACCTGGTACCCCTTTCCGTTACAGGTTGAATCGACCCGCGGAACATAGTCCTGCCGAAAGGATTAAGTCAATGAAGAATCCCATGGCTCCATCGGGAATCGAACCCGCGACAAACAGGATTGTAGCTCGGTATCTCAACCAACTGCTCCACCACGTACCAATAACAGTTGGTAGGACGACGTAATAACTGTAAAATATAAAGTACTGTAATATATTTTTAATTGGTGAATGAGCTCAAAGTTTAGTTAACTGGAACTACTTTTGTTCTTGTACATTATCGGGCCATTTATGGCAATTCCGGTTACTTCACTGTCAGAGTAACACACAAAATCGTAAGGAAAGCGAAACATTGTATGTTCTGCTCTAGAGGTGTACTTTCAAAATTTTATACTTCCTCTGTAGATGAGGACCATACGCGACATCATTCGGTATTCTTGACTCACCTTTTTGCGATAAGGTTTTCATTGCTCCACTTCCAACTCCATAGCGGACTTTCATATCTGGAGGCCTCCTTCTACGTCAAAAACATGAAGACGCGCTATGCTCTGGTAACAGTGAGCTAAGTTAACAAATTTCTTTCTCAGATTATCAGTAAACCTGCTTTTATACTCTACACTTATAAAGTAGTTTACAGATTTAGATTTGGGAAAGCTGAATATGGTTTAAGTCAAATGCTAAGAGGGTAGAACATGATTTTGTCTATGAGAGAGCCCTAAACTTTTCGAGGAAGTAAGTGCCGCTTTGAGGTGTGCCATCCCCGTCGTGTGTAGCAACTATTACCTACTTACTTACTTACTCCATGGTGCAGAGTCCTTCTTGAGCAGCTAACTGGTTTGCAGCTAGTCAAGAAATTCCCCGCATTTCACGGAAGGTTCCCGAAGGTTCATTACTGCACTCACAAGCGCCCGCCAGCTGTCTCTATCCTTGGCCAGCCCAATCCAGTCCATACACCCACATCCCACCTCCTGGAGATCCATCCTAATATTATCCACCCATCTACGCCTAGGTCTCCCCATTGGTCTCCTTCCCTCCGGTTTCCCCACCAAGACCCTATACACCC
>Ga0123353_10014329_pt1 | contig 11420 bp, 8 predicted proteins | sample TergutLab28metaG_3_FD_92763 | JGI IMG/M metagenome (GOLD analysis project Ga0123353, IMG submission 92763) | Labiotermes labralis P3 segment gut microbial communities from Petit-Saut dam, French Guiana - Lab288 P3 | ecosystem: Host-associated > Arthropoda: Insects > Digestive system > Gut ... | reverse complement strand
TGCAAGTTTTTTTTGGAAAAAAATGGGACGGTGGAAAAAAGAGCAAAATTCAACTATTTTTGTGGAAAACATGCCGGGTATTTTTGTGCGTTTTTTTGCATTTGTGCTTCAGTTTCTCTGTTTATAATGCTCCAGCGCGTCTTTTACATTGATGCCGTCGATGGTCATGCCGGATATATCGCAATTTTCAAGTTTGCAATCCGTGAACCGAACATCTTTAAATGTGCTGCCCGGTAAATTCGTATGTCGAAAGTCACAATTATCTAAATTACTGTCAATAAATTTGCTGTTGCCCATCCATGTGTCGTAAATGAGAGCGTTGCTGAAATCACAATCGGTCACGCGCCAATTTGTCATCTTGCCGTCGTACCAGTCCAATTTATCCGTTCCGAAGAACCGGAAAGAAACGCCGTCCATAGAACCGTCCAACAAGGCAAAGCGGTAACGGCTGCTGTTATACACTTCATCATGAGGTTTTATCATTTTTATATACCGGTTCCATCTGGCGCCGGTATAAAAGGTAAATCCATTATCGTCCCCGAATTGGCGCTTCTTGCCCTCAAAATCAAAACAAAAATGCGCTTCATTATTTTCATTATCATTCGGATAGTAAATATTCCAGCACATGATTTCGGGATACAGCTGTTTCAGCAATTCAAAAATATAAATGTTGTTGTCCGGCTCGGTATAGGCAAGGCAGCGAATCAGCATGGCTTCCATACCGACATAAACCAAGTTGACCGCTCCCACACACCCGCCGTCCTGCATGATCTTATAGAACCACCGGCAGTCGGGCATATCGAATCCGTTGAAATCCCAATAATGCACCACCTTGTCCAAATCTTCGGTATCGCTGTAACAGCGCCGGATGATCCCGGTCAATTCCGGAATATTCTGTTTTGACAGCAAGACGAGCGACAGATCCATCCCTGTCATATCCACAATCGGTTCAGGCGGCGTTTGGATGGCGATCTCCTTTGCGGGTTCCGATAACACCGTTTTCAACGCGGCTTTCAACTCCTCCGATTCGGTGCTGTGCGTCGTGTCAAGATACTGATACACGCTGTCGATATCCTGACGGTCTTTTAGCATATTGAGCAGCTGCCGCAATACGACCCCCAAAGCGCTGAGCTGTTCCGTTTCCTTTTTTGTCTCATCCAGATGCTCGGCAAACACCGATATCACCTTTGACAATTCATCTGACGTAAAAATTTCCTGAATAGACGGGATCGACAGCCGCAGCTTGCGCAGCAGGACGATCTGCCTGATTTTGAGCAGATTTTCCCCGTCGTAATAGCGGTAATCGTTTTCAGCGCGGCTGCTCTTTAGGATGCCCGCGCTTTCCCAATAGTGCAGAGAACGGTGGGAAATGCCGAACTTGCTGGTGACATCGCCGATTTTCATTAACGAATCTTGATTCGTTTGCATAATAAAGACCTCTCCTCGCTTTTTTATTATAGGATAAAGCCTTACGCAGGGTAAGTGTCAAGTGATTTTTGAAAAATTTACAGAAGAGTTTTCAACACCCGTTTTTCACAACTCAACCAACGTAACTTCCATATATCACTTGAAAACAGATAAAAATAGTAAGCAGGGAAGAAACGCCCCGTTGCCGTATATAGGCAGGGTACATACAAGCAGGGCGTTTCTTCGGGGGTGCACGCCACAGCACACATCCGATATGATCAATCTGCGGGTGCACCCAACTCTTCCCAAACCTCTCCCGCCCGCCGCCGCGGCACCTCCCGCGCCGGTTGCCCCGGCTCATAGCCGCAGACGGCGCCGTAATCGCAGTAGCCGCAGCTGTCGGCCAGCCCGGTCAACGGTTCGGCGGCCACATCGCCCTCCAACAGTGTCTGAGCCATATCGGCTAACAGCTGTTCCATCCGCAGCTTGAGCTGGCCGAACTGGGTCAGGGTGGCCAGCGCATCGGAATGGTTCAGCGCGCCGGATTTTCCGGCTTTGGCCGGGATATACAGCCCGGCCAGCCCCGGCTCCATCGCCCGGAGCACCTCCTCGTTGTTGATCAGCAGCCCGCTCATCCGCATGGTTTTGATCTGCCGGGCGGCCACATCGTCCGGATCCGCCGGCCGGTCGACCTTGACCAACGGCAGCCGGGCCGGCAGATACAGCATCCCGGCCGGCTCCCCGCCGCAGACGCTCTCCCGGCGGCCGGCGGCGAACAGGTAGATCAGCAGCTGGAGGTTGATGCCGGCGGCCACCTCGTCTAACCGGAACTGTTTGGCGCCGGTTTTGTAATCAATCACCCGGACATACCGGGCGCCGTCTAACTCTAACAGGTCCACCCGGTCGATCTTCCCCTCGATCAGCACCTGTCCGCCGTCCGGCAGCGTGACAAGATACGGCTCGATGCCCGGCTTGCCGTTTTGCCCGCCGCCGATAGGCAGTTCAAACGCGGCGGGGACAAACCGGCTCTGGGCCAGCTCACAGACGGTATGCCAGAGCAGGTGCCCGCAGAGCGTACCCAACCGCCGGGCCTGGGCGGTGAACCGCCCGGGCTTGTTCTCCCAACCGCCCATATATTCGGTCACATAATCGTGGACCCGCGCTTCGGCGTCCCCCTGCACCTGCTCCCGCCGGACCGACGGCAGGCCGCGTTCGCAGTAAACGGGTATCAGCTGTTCCATGACATAATGGACCACGGTACCGAATTCCAGCGCGTCTAACTCAGCCGTCCGGCGCGCCTTTGCCCGCAGCCCGTAGCGGCAGAAATAGGCGAAACGACAGCGGTAAAAGGCCTCCACCCGGGAAGCCGAAAGGTGCATCCGCCTGCCGAATAACCACTCGGCCAGCGCGGTATCCGAAAAAGCGGCGGGTTTTCCCTCCAATGCCCGGTCCATCGCCTCCAATCGCGGCCGGTAAGCCGGCAGTTCGGAAAAAAGCCACCGCAGGGAGGACATTTCGACCGACGGCGTCCGCATCAGCGCCGCCAGCCGGTCAAAGCCGTCCGCCTCCGACTCCACCGGCTCTTCATCGGTCCAGCCGCAGTCCGGCAGTATCCGGCGGACGCTATAGACCAATGACGAGGGGACTAAAGGTTCACCACCGCCGGTCCGGCCGAGATAGCTGATATACAGCCGCTCGGACGGCGCCGCCGCCGCCAGATAGGCCAGCAGCCGCTCCTCCATCACCCGGCCGTCGCCGGTGTCGGCCAGCTCCAGCCCGATGCCGGCCATGATCCGGCGCTCCCGTTCGCTGAGCAGCCCGGCGGCGTCGGGATAGGCGGGAAAAACCCCTTCGTTGGCCCCGAGGATCCAGACAATTTTGGGCGCGGCGAACCGGATCCGGTCGGCTGACCCGATCTGGACCGCGTCCAGATACTGCGGCAGCCGTCCCAGGTCGAGGCCCTGCGCCGCCAGCGAAAACAGCTCACTCAGCCGGGCCGCCGGCAACGCCGAACCGCTCAGCTCGCTGCCGAAATTGTCTAACAATTCCATGAGCAGATCCCAGACCCGTCCGAGATGGTCGGCCTCCCCCGGTTCCCCCGCCGCGTCCAACCGCCGCATCTGCAACCGGAGCAGCCGGGGGGCCTTGACCTGTTCAAGATAACGGCAGAGCGCCCGGGCGAAATCCAATCCGGTCAGCGGCTGCCGCAGCGCCGCCGCCAGCGTCTCCAACGGCCGGATCAGCCGTCGGCGGAGCAGGTTGATATAAAACAATTGGCGGTAGTGGCATTCGGAAAAGACCGCCGACAGCCCGTCGGGGTGGTCGGCCCATTCCCGCCGCCATCCGCTTCCGGTGGTCCGCCAGGTGAAGACATAATTTTCAACCTCGGCGCAGGAACGGGTCGAAAATCCCAGCAGCCCGGTCTTCATCATCCGCAGCAGCAGCCCGGTATCCCAGCCGGCGGTCACACAGGCCAGCGCCGCCCGCAGCAGCACGATCAGAGGATTGGTCAGGATATCCGCCCGGGCATCAATATAACAGGGGATGCCGGCCCGCCGGAGGGCGGCGTCGAGAATCCCCTCGTAATCCGGCAGGTTGCGGGCCACCACCGCGATATCCCGGCAGCGGATCCCTTCGCGCCGCATCAGCCGCCGGATCTCCCGGGCAACGCCGGCCGATTCGGCGAAGATATCCGGATATTCCCCCACCCGCACCGCTTGTTCCCCGCTGCCTTCAACAGTCTCGGGGTAAACGGCAAAACACCCGGCTTCCAGCGCCCGCAATCCGGCGGTGGCGGCCCGGAGGTTCTGCTCTAACCGTACCGGTGCCGCCACCGGTATATTCTGCCGGTGGGCGAGATCGGTCAGCCGCCCGGCGGTTTTGGCGGTGACGGCGAACAGGCCGTATGGGTCGGCGGTATCGCCGGCGTCAACCGTATCGGTGCAGAGGGTAACCGTGACCGCCGCCGCCTGCCGCATGACGCCGCCCAGCACCGCGATCTCCTGGGCGGTAAAGCTCTTGAATCCGTCCACATAGACGGCGGCGCCGGCCAGAAAACCGCTCTCAACCATCCGCCCGGCGAGAATGGACAGCAGGTCGGCGGGATCGGCATAGGCGTTGGCGGTAAAAGCCTCATAGGCGCCGAGGATCAGCGAAAAATCCAACAGCTTGCCCCGCAGCAGGTCATCCTCCGGCAATCCGCCGCCCAGCTCGCTCAGCTGTTCCGGCGCGACGCAGTACTGTTTGCATTCCGCCTCCAGCGTCAGCAGCGCCTGTATGTAATCCGGATCGCCGTTCTGGCGGTGATATAAAGTCAGCCGGCCGGCCACGCTCTCCAACGCCCGGCTCATCAGCAGGGTGCGGACGGTGTCGTCCATCGGCTTGCCGGCCCGCCCGCCGATCTCCCGGAGAATCCGGTCGGCCAGCCGGGTGAAGCTCAAAATCTGGACGCCGGAAGCCCCCTGCAATCCCAGCAGCCGCAGCATCGCCCGCTCGCTCTCAAAAGAGTTCTGTTCCGGCACCAACAGCACAACAGGACGGCCCGCCGTCGCGTCGGCGGCAAGCCGTTGATGAATATATGCGGTTTTCCCGTAACCGGACCGGCCGAGGACGAGTTGGAGCATTTTGGATTCCTCCGGAATTTGATAGGAATGACGAGTGGTTAGTGGCGAGTAGAATGGCTCAATTGAACGTATAAACTCCTTCTCGTCACTCGCCACTCATCACTCGCCACTGACAATCCGTCCTACCTGCATAAAATACGAATCGCCCGCCGAGCGCCATACGCCGGTGTTGGACAACACATAGGTATAGCCGCCGGAGGTGGTTATCTGCTCTATCTGGCCGGTGACGCTGTTTACCGGTTCAAGCAGGCTGCCGGCTGTTGAATAATACAGTTCGCCGCCCGAAAGGCAGAAGCAGGTTTCGCCGACTATCGTCAGAGATGCGCCGGCGGCTATCTCCGCGCCGGCGATTATGGCCGGTTGGATGCCGCGGATATACATCAGATTGTTTTCTTCGCTGAGATAATAGATATGCTCCAGGTCGGGGGATACGGCGATGGATTTTTGAAGGGAGAGAGGCTGATCGCTGAGCGACAGGCGTATTCCGGGGGCGTCAGACGTATCCAACGGCTGGCGGAACAGCCCTTTTTCGGCTTTTTCTGAATATGTGATGCCATAGCCCCTATAATCTGGGGAATTCCCCTCCGGCCAGCACAAAGCGGTATACAACAGCGACCGGCCGTCGTCGCTGCACCAGACCTGGTCGACAAAGGAGGCCAGATGTACCGTTCGTTCGGCGGTGGAGCCGAGGCGGTACAGGTTATCGTTGCCGAGTGCCGCCATGCCGGCAAAATGACGGTTCGGCAGGTAATGGGCTTCCCAGGAGCGGATATCTGCCGGCAAACTGCCGTCCCAGAGCGGCGTCACCAATGTCAGATCGTATTCAGAGGAGACGATAACCGGCTTTTTGCCGAGGATCGCAAGCCGGCTGCCGGTAAAAATCTCGGTGCCGTCGCAGTTGAATTGGATCGTGCTGTTCCGGCCGGATATCCGGACCGATTCGCTGTCGATCCCCCGCCGCAGATACAGGCCCTCATCCGCGTAAAAATACATCACTGTGCCGCCGTTGCTGACCCCGGCCGGATACACGCTGCCGCGCTGGCTCAGCCGCCGGGTTTGGCCGCCGGTTACGAGATAGAGCAGGTCGCCGGAGCTGTAGAACAGGCTCCGCCCGTCGGGGGAGGAGACAAACCGGTCGGCCTTTTCGGCGACAAGCACCGGTTCGCCGCCCTTGGGCAGGCTGTATAGCTCGCCGGATTTGGTGAGAAACGCCGCCCGCTGGCCGTCGGTTGAAAAAGTCCAATCCATGATGTCATGGGACAGCGGGACCGGATCTTTTCCGGGCAGCAGCATGACGATATTGTCGTCCCGGTCGCCGTAGATCAGCCAGTCGCGGTTCGGGGAGGGCAAAATCTCATAATACCCGTCGATCTCCACCGGCGGATAGTCGTCGAACAGGACCAGCGTGGATTCCGGCAGCGAGAAAAGGGCGAGGCCGTGTTCCGGCAGAAAAAAGGCCGGCGGGGAATAGACGGCGGCGAAATATCCGCAGACGGCGGCGATCAAAACGGCGGCGGCCAGCGCCAGACGGACCGCCCGGACCCCCAGAAGCCGCCGGACAATCCCGGGCCGCTTTCTCTCGGCAGTTTCGGCCGGCTGGAATACGATCTCATCCTGTATCACCGGCTGCCCGTAGGGAATCGGCTCCGGGCGCTCGAATAACGCGTCAGGATGTGACGGCGGCGGTTGTGACGATTGTGACAGCGACCCGGGATTTTTCTTGCGGGCCCAGCGGAAATTGGTGGTCATCTCCCAGCCGTTTTCATTTTTATTGTTGTCAGCCGGTCCCGGCATGGGAAATCCTCCTTAATTTTTTGTAAACCGCCCGTCCGGCCCGAAGGCGAACCGCCCGCCGGCGGCCAGATCGAAATGAGCTTTGGCAATGCCGAGATCGGCGCCGCCGGCGCCGCGGATGAAAATCTCGCCGTTTTGCCAGCAGACCACCGCCGGCTGCTGATGCATACCGGAGGGGGCTTTGGTGACCGCTTCCACACCCCGGAGAAACCAGTCGGGCGGCGTCCGGTCACAGTCCATCATCTCGTCAGCCGTCTTCATCTGTGTATGTACCCACTCATAAAACGCCACCTCCGCGGCGGATTTGTCGGGTGGGCAGTAGCCCGCCGTCAGCAGGCAGGCCATCTCCTCCCCCTCCGGCAGCGCGTAGACCGGGTCGCCCCGGTCAAAGGTGCCGCCGGCCCAGCAGGTTCCGAGGCCGTGGCGGGTGGCCTCCAGCGCCAGCAGCTCCCCGTAATACCCCAGCCGCTCATGCAGCTCCGGCAGGGCGGAACGGCCGCAGAGGGCGATAACGGTGTTTACACCGTCGAATACGCCGCGGTCGTTCAGGATCCCCTGAAAGCTGGGACCGGCGCCGTCCAATAGCCGGATGGTCAGCCCCTCCCGGGCGTTGAAATCGTGGATCATTTGCTGCAGCGCCTCGCGGGCCGCGGGGTCGATGGGTTGATCTAAATAGCTGCGCCGTGAGCAGCGGCGGTCAATGGCTTCGAGGATGGTCATCATCTGAAATTCTTCCTTTCAAGAATAGTGATTAGTGGCGAGTGGTTAGTGGCGAGTTAAGCAACCAATGGTTGTAACGTCTAATCACTAATCACTATTTTCCCAATATCCTTCCGGTAATGCGCGCCGTCGAAATGAATCGTTTCCACCGCTGTGTAGGCCTTATCCAATGCCTGTTCCAGCGTTTCGGCTTTTGCGGTTACGCCCAGCACCCGGCCGCCGTTGGTTATGTAGCCGTTATCATTTTTTGTGGTGCCGGCGTGGTAAACGGTGATTTCCGGGTCGGCGGCCTGGCCGCTCTCGTCCAAACCGCTGATCGGCAGCCCTTTGGGATAGCTGACCGGATAGCCGGGGGAGGCCATAACCACACAGGCGCAGGCATCGTTGCTCCATGTGATCTCTGCTTCGGCCAGCCGTTCGCCGCGTATGGCGTCGATGATGTCAATCAGGTCGGTTTTCAGCCGGGGCAGCACCACCTGCGCCTCCGGGTCGCCGAACCGGCAGTTAAACTCGATCACCTTCGGGCCGTCCGGGGTCAGCATCAGGCCGAAAAACAGCACCCCCCTGAAAGGCCGCCCCTCCGCCCGCATCGCGTCCGCCGTCGGCTGGAAGATGTGCGCCATGCACCAATCAGCATGGACGGCGGTGTAATGGGGGTTGGGGCTGACGGTGCCCATCCCGCCGGTGTTCGGCCCGCGGCCGCCGTTATAGACCTGCTTATGGTCCATCGCCGAAACCATTGGCCGGACAGTGGTCCCATCGGTAAAGGCCAGCACCGATACCTCCGGACCGGTCATATGTTCCTCGACCACCACCCGCGTCCCCGATTCGCCGAAAATCCGGTCGGTCATCATCGCCCGCAGGGTATCCGCCGCCTGTGCGATATCCGCGCAGAACACCGCGCCCTTGCCGAAAGCCAGCCCGTCGGCCTTGATCCATACCGGGAATTTGCCGCGGCCGGTTATATAACCCAGCGCGGCCTCCGGGTCGCCAAAGCTCTCATAGGCGGCGGTGGGGATGCCGTATTGTTTCATCAGCCCTTTGGAAAACACCTTGGAGCCCTCGATAGCCGCCGCGGCCTTTGACGGCCCGAAAGCGGCGATCCCGGCGGTCTCCAGCGCGTCGGCCATGCCGGCCACCAGCGGGTCGTCCGGCGCCACGAATACCAGATCCACCGCCAATTCCCGCGCCAGCACCACCATCCCGCCGATATCGGCGGCAGACACCGGAAAGCATTCCGCGTCGGCGGCGATCCCGCCGTTGCCGGGGGCGCAGTACAATTTCCCGCAGCGCGGGCTCCGCTTCAGCGCCCGGATAATGGCGTGCTCGCGGCCGCCGCCGCCGACGATGAGGATGTCCATATTTATATAGTACCCCTTTTTTAGTGATTAGTGGCGAGTGACGAGTGGCGAGACGGCTGGCGTGAGATTTTTCAAAAGATTATGATAGCATAATTTTATCATAATGATATACTAAAAACAAGGGATAAATCAATAAAACAAACGCGAATACGGCGCCCGGATACACTTTTTCCGGATCGCCATAAACGCATTTAGATGTATAATGGATTTAAATCAGACCAACCCGGCGAATCGGTACCTTTAATTCCGCATTCTTCACAGCTGCTTCTTAATCTTCTCCAGCGCGTTCTTCTCCAGCCTTGACACCTGCGCCTGGCTGATGCCGATTTCGGCGGATACTTCGATTTGGGTTCTCCCTTTGAAAAAGCGCAGGTTCAGGATGCGTTTTTCCCGGTCGGACAGCCCCCGGATAGCTTCCTTGAGGGCGATCTCATCCAACCAGTTGGAATCGTCGTTGCGGTCGCCCACCTGGTCCATCACATAGATGGTGTCGCCGCCGTCCGAGAAGACCGGTTCATACAGCGAGATCGGCTCTACGATGGATTCCAGCGCCAGCACCACTTCTTCCCGGGGCAGATCCATCTCCCGGGCGATCTCTTCGATGGTGGGTTCCCGAGACAGCTCGTTGGTCAGCCGTTCCTTGCACTGCATCGCCTTATAGGCCAGATCCCGGACCGAACGGCTGATCCGGACGGCGTTGTTGTCCCGCAGATACCGCCGGATCTCACCGATAATCATCGGCACCGCATAGGTGGAAAACCGCACGTTCTGGCTGATATCGAAGTTGTCAATGCTCTTGATCAGGCCGATACACCCGACCTGGAACAGGTCGTCCAGATTCTCCCCCCGGGAGGTGAACCGCTGGATCACGCTCAGCACCAACCGCAGGTTACCGTTGACCATCTCGTTGCGGGCGGTGGGGGAGCCGCTCTGCATCTCCCGCAGCAGCCGCATCTTCTCCGCCTCGCTCAGCACCTTGAGAGAGGATGTGTTGACGCCGCAGATCTCCACTTTATTATACAAAATCCGGCCACACCTTTCCCTTTCGCGGCTAAGTTCCGCTGATGAGAAAAGTATGGCCGGAAATGGCCGGAATCATGCAGGATATTTTTGGGAAAACCGGTATTTTTTATGAAAACCGGTCAGGGGTTATCAGACGGGCCGTCCTTCCTCTATCCCCAGCGCGTCGGCGATAAGATCCAACCCGACCAGGATGTCGCGAACGCCCTCCCGGATGATCTGGATACCCTCCTTGATTTTTTTATTCTTTTTTTCCTCTTTGCAACATTCCTTGATGCACTCATCCTTGCAATCCTTACCGTAATGATCCATATGTTTCACCTCCTTTCCCTTTGAAGTAACTCAAGCTCAAGTACCTTACAGTATATAAGGAAGTTTTGGAAAAGGTTACAAGCTGTCCGGTTTAGTTTCGCGGAATCTGTTGACGAAAACAGCATATGGTGATATGATTACGACAATATCTGTGAGAACTGTATCTTTTTTCAAAAATACTCATATCAATAAAATATAGAAAGGGTGTCATATATGTTAAAAAAACTACTGGGACTGGCTGTGGTCGTATGTCTGATGGCGGCGCTGGCCGCTTGCGGCCATTCACAGGCGGCGGCGAATCCGAGAGAGGACGGGCCGGAGGAGACGGCTATGACAACCACGAGTGCGACCGCGTCGGGGACAAAGAAGAAGCCGACAGCGACGACGACGAAAAAGCCGACAGCGACGACGGCAGAGGAAGAAACGACAGTGGATACCACGAAAAAGCCAACTGCTGCCGCGGCTACGACAACTGCGGCGAAAAAGGAGACTGTCGTGACGACGGTGGTTACGGCGGGGCCAACGACTACCACAACAACAGAACCGACAACTATCACAACGACGGCATATGTGCCGCGGCCGAAGAATCCGGCGACGCTGAGTGCGGAACGGGAGCGGGAGATTAAGGAGGATTATATTGCATGGCAAATATCTTCTAGTCCGAACGCTTATCTTCATTTTCAAAACTTAACGCTGGATGATATTTATATCGAAAAATATTTAGGAACTTACAACGATAGCGTAGCGTTATTTATCACTGCAAAAGGTCAAGGATATCAAGATGTAGTGAGTCAGGGCACACTTGCTGGGTTTTTATTTAAATTCGGTAGCTCTCAAAGGCTTTATATTCATAAGAATTCTATGTTCGTTGATTTGTTCGAGGCATATCATTCTGGTTTGATTACCGAACATGATGTGGGAGACATCTGGTGGTATTATCAGCATGAAGGTCACTCATATGGTGATATAAATTAAAGAAGAGGGAGGTAATATACATGTGCGAAAAAATCATAGGGATCGTAGCGGCCGGTCTGCTATTTTTAACGCTGGCCGCGTGCGGCCATTCACAGGCGGCGGCGAATCCGGGAGAGGACGGGCCGGAGGAGACGGCTATGACAACCACGAGTACGACCGCGTCGGGGACAAAGAAGAAGCCGACAGCGACTACGACGAAAAAGTCGAC
>Ga0123353_10014328_pt1 | contig 11420 bp, 5 predicted proteins | sample TergutLab28metaG_3_FD_92763 | JGI IMG/M metagenome (GOLD analysis project Ga0123353, IMG submission 92763) | Labiotermes labralis P3 segment gut microbial communities from Petit-Saut dam, French Guiana - Lab288 P3 | ecosystem: Host-associated > Arthropoda: Insects > Digestive system > Gut ... | reverse complement strand
CGTGAGGTCAATTGAGGAGCTACTTGAATGAAAAAAGTAGCGGCTCCAGGTCTAGAAAACAGAGATTAACGGCTGTGGGGACCCGTTGCGCTGACGACGTGACACCCCTCTATCCGCAGAAGTTGGCACTAACTTCGCCGACCGGCGGCGGCCGCTCTGTCGGTATAGTTCGCGTGCGGACTAAGGCCACGGAGTTTGTTTGTTTGTTATATATCTGCACACATACAACACAGTAACGTAGAACGCGGAATATTTTTATGGGCATTTGTGAACACGCGGTCGCGTTCGAAGAAAAGTGAACAGAAATTAATCGGGCACTCCAGGGGTTTTAAAACCGCTACCAAGAAAAGTACAATCAGTTACAACGGAACCGATAACCAAAGGGGCGTCGAACCTTTTCGACAAATGGCCACAACCGCTCCTTTGGGCTCTTTCGCGGGATACACGTAATGAAATTACCGCAGGCGGTATAGCTAACCACCCTGTGGCCGCGGGCCGCATAACACAACTCGGCAGGCCAGGGGTTGGGCATCTATGGATAACCATGTTCTTTACAAGGAAACGGGTAGGGCCTGAGGTATTGAATGATCGTGACACTGAGTCACCGGATCCAGCCCTTCTATTATTAAATGAAGTATTCTGCACATTTTACAGCATTTCACTGCTGTATTACTGCCTTCGTACTATTTTTTTTTTTTACAAAAAATGAACGCGCGCCGATACACACACACACAATAACACGATTACGACTGATTTTACTTGTTTAAGGGGTGGGAATACGAGGGTCTAAGTGTGGTGCTCCGATTACACGCGATTTTGGGTGTATGGCCTATGGCAGTAATATCATTAACCCGTAATTTACAATTCTATTGGCGTATTTCCTGTCATAACCCTACACTCAACAGGAGATATCTCGTCACTCACCTCACCTTACGTGAGAGGCTTAGGGTAGACGTCAGGTTAGTCTTTCTTTTCCAGCACGTCACCGTGGTTCTGTGTGCTTACATGTAAGGCTTAGCTTAGATGTCAGATTAGTCTCTCTTTTCCAGCACGTCACCGTGATTCTGTGTGTTTACGTGAATGGTTTAGGTTAGACGCAGGGTTAGTCTCTCTTTTTTACAGCACGTCACCGCGATTCTGTGTGTTTATATGAAGGGCTTAGGTTAGACGTTAGGTTAGTCTTTCTTTTGCAGCACGTCACCGTAGTTTTGTGTGCTTACGTGACAGGCTTAGGCTAGACGTCAGGTTAGTGTCTCTTTCTCAGCATGTCGCTGTGATTCTGCGTGCTTACATGTAGGGCTTAGGTTAGATGTCAGGTTAGTCTCAGCACGTCACTGTGATTCTGTGAGCTTACGTGAGTGGCTTAGGTTAGTGGTCAGGTTAGTCTCTTTCACAGCATGTCACCGTGATTGTGTGCTTCCACGTAGGGCTTAGTTTAGATGTCAGGTTAGTCTCTCTCTTCCAGCACGTCACCGTGATTCTGTGTGTTTACGTGAGTGGTTTAGGTTAGATGTCAGGTTAGTCTCTCTCTTTTTCAGCACGTTACCGCGAGTCTGTGTGTTTACATGAAGGGCTTAGATTAGACGTCAGGTTATTCTCTCTTTTTTTCAGCACGTCACCGCGATTCTGTGTCTTCACATGAAGGGCTTAGGTTAGACGTCAGGTCAGTCTCTCCATTTTTCAGCACGTCACCGCGATTCTGTGTCTTCACATAAAGGGCTTAGGTTAGACGTCAGGTCAGTTTCTCTCTTTTTTTAGCACGTCGCCGCGATTCTGTGTCTTTACATGAAGGGCTTAGGTTAGACGTCAGGTCAGTCTCTCTTTTTCAGCACGTCACCGCGAGTCTGTGTGTTTACATGAAGGGCTTAGGTTAGACGTCAGGTTACTCTCTCTTTTTTCAGCACGTCACCGTGATTCTGTGCGTTTACGTTTAAGTTAGACGTCAGGTTAGTCTCTCTCTTTTTCAGCACGTCACCGCGATTCTGTGTGTTTACATGAAGGGCTTAGGTTAGACGTCAGGTCAGTCTCTCTCTTTTTCAGCACGTCACAGCGAGTCTGTGTGTTTACATGAAGGGCTTAGGTTAGACGTCAGATTAGTCTCTCTTTTTTCAGCACGTCACCGCGGTTCTGTGTGTTTACATGAAGGGCTTAGGTTAGACGTCAGGTCAGTCTCTCTCTTTTTCAGCACGTCACCGCGATTCTGTGTGTTTGCATGAGGGATTTACATCAGACGTCAGGCAGGGGCGACGGGGTTACATCACGAAATATCCTTCTACTGCATTAACTTAGGAATATGCAGATATGATCCAAAAGTAAATATAATTACTACTACCCAGTCCAAGGAAATATTAAAAACTTAGACGGTTTGTTTATTTTTCTTTCTGCCTGACGGACTGAAGAGGCAACAATAAAACGTCAGTACAGCTGGTACCATCCCTATTGTGGAACCTTTGAAGTGGAGTCAAAATACTTCACCACAAAGTCAACTCCTTGTTGCTCCGTCCAGTTGTTTTGCTTTCCAGACGCCTAATTGCGTTTGGTGGTAGGTACCTCGCTGATGGTGGATGAGCTGAGTGCTGCTACTGCACAAAGATGGGAACACTTGACAGTAACCGAGGGAAGCGAACTCTGCCCGATCTTGGCACTGGGTTCGCGAACCCACAACTGGGGGGTTCTGTAATGTATTACGCGAAGCCAAAAAAGTAGGTCTACTGAAGAGAAATGACCGGGAACAATTGTCAGCAGGTATAAAAGATGTTTATCCTAAATACAAAGTACGATTTCATAGGAAGTGACCAAGCTGCTTAAGTTCTTCCACCACTTCTATCCTGAGAGCAAACCCCACTTTCAGAATGCCCGTGTTGTCCTGTGTTTCGATGGGGAAACCCAAACAACAGTGGGAGTTTGACGATACGGGCCAGTAGCGCCACAGAACAGGCCAGTAGCGCCACCGCGCAGTACAGAAAAGCCAATGCACAGTCCAGTAGCGCCACTGCACAGTACAGTAGAGCCACTGCACAGAACAGTAACTCCAGTGCAGAGTACAGCAGCGCCACCGCACAGTACAGCAGAGCCACTGCACATAACAGTAACTCCAGTGCACAATACAGTAGCGCCACCGCACAGTACAGCAGAGCCACTGCACATAAAAATAACACCAATACACAGTACAGTAGCGCCACCGCACAGTACAGCAGAGCCACTGCACATAAAAATAACACCAATACACAGTACAGTAGCGCCACTGCACAGTATAGCAGAGCCACTGCACATAACAGTAACTCCAGTGCACAATACAGTAGCGCCATCGCACAGTTCAGAAGAGCCACTGCACATAACAGTAACTCCAGTGCACAGTACAGTAGCGCCATCGCACAATACAGTAACGCCACCGCACAGTACAGAATAGCCAATGCACAGTCCAGTAGCGCCACCGCACAGTACAGAAGAGCCAATGCACATAACAGTAACGCCAATGCACAGTACAGTAGCGCCAGAGAACAGTCCAGTAGCGCCACCGCACAGTACAGGTGAGCCACTGCGCAGTCCAGTAGCGCCAACGCACAGTACAGCAGAGCCACTGCACAGAACAACACTACAGTAGAAGAATCAACCATCGCAATACTGTTTTAAGCATCGCTTCTGCATTCCACGGGTCTCGGGTAAAAATATTTGCACCGAGGCGGGTTATCCAGCCTCATTTGTCACACAAGTTAACCCTTATCCTGCTAACGTGGAGAATATGGTGAGCTCCTAATAATGCCAGCAAATGGCAGATGGGATTTAATTCGGCGTTTAAAGGGTTAATTATTGTGAAAATTGCAAGAAAATGAAAGGTGATACTGACATACTATCTTTTCGAAAATTTAAAGATACAGTCTACCATAACCACTTTCAATGGAAATCAATATCTATTGTTCTGAAATAGTAGAGTCTACCGGATCATCATCATAATTTTAACAATCCAAGTTGTAGCCGATCATTTTTAGTATAGTTGTTTCTTAGGATTGCTGGCGTCAGTTAGGGACGGTTCATGGCATGCGTTGTAAGTTAATCTGTCAACGTATATTCAGGAACGTTGGTGATAGGTAGGAGGGGAGAGATTTAAATGAGAAAATGTTAGCAGCGGACAACGGACTCTAGCAATCCAGTGCGAATTCAGTCACGTACGAGTGTGGTGTAAGTAGGAGTACAGAGAAGTGACTGTGTCAGTTTCCTAGAATTGATCTGGTTGTTTTACTGGATATAGCGCTCCGTTATTTTATATCAAGAATAAATTGAGTAAATAAAACATCAAGTAGAAAAGAAATAATTAAAACTATATGTGATTCGGTGAATCACACCCGTTTCCCGAAAGAGGATCATCTACCAGACTGAGCGCGTCGGGACATCAAAGTTACGAAGGGTGATCGTGTAGAAAGTAGACAACTTTATTTCAAAAACGGAAATGTAATCGTAAAACTTGGGAAAATACAACTCGGAGTATCACATCATACAGGCTACAGTAAGGTATGAACCAATACAATACAAAGACGGTAAAATTTACGTATGTCTGAAATCTCTTCTTCCTCTTTCTTTCTTAGCGATTACGACCTGTTCTACCAAATCACCGTAGGCGTACATGGCTACTGCTGTACCTAATCACACTCCATAACACACAGTCGGTATGACTCCTCTGAATGAGGTATCGGCCTATCGCAGAGACCTCTACCTGACAAAACACAACACTCACAAGATAGACAAGACATCCATGCCCCCGACGGGATAAGAACCCGCAATCCCAGCAAGCGAGCGGCCGCAGACCCACGCTTTAGACCACGCGGCCACCGGGATCAACTGTTTGCGATATCGTGCCATAAGAATAATGAAACTGTACAGTTACAGTTCTTTTACATTATCTTAACACAACAGATGATGACACATTAAGGACGGAACATGTGGATTCCTCTATTGCAAAACAAGATACAGAGCTTTAAAACAAACCTACTTGTATTATACAGTGTCTTGTAATTGTTGGTGTCCTATAAAACACAAAAGGTTGTCACACATCCAGTCTATATAATACCTTCCATTTATCACCAGGTCAGGCGTCAGGCGGACAGACAAAAACCACATACAGATCAGCACAAACCAACCATGTCATCAGCTTAGAGCACTTCTGCTACATGTAGCGCAGGAGCATTATAATAAGCAGGGAGGGTCGCAGACATTTTCTGCAAGAAGAATAGGGGAGAATTTCTGAGCGAACAGCGGGGTGGGTAGTAGAAATGTTGAGCGGAGGAACTGTATGAAATAGGAGAAAGGGGGGGGATGAAAATGGAAAACAGACGAACACAGAGAATGAAAATGAAGGAAGAATTATTGAAGAGGATGGTTATTAGTAGCATAGGCAGACAGTTAAGTCTAGAGGAAAATGAGTGGAATTACAAGGGAGAGGAAGAGGCAAAGCGACAAGTTAAATAATAAAGATGAATGGTTTAGAATTTAAACGGTGGCGTACTGTGTCGGTCTCATGCATCATTCTGCAGTAATTACTGGTCGCCGTTACATATTCGAAACATGCTGCGGGCTGGGGATTTCAAGCGGACAGAAAATATGCGGCCCGCCGTTTTTTTCTGCCCTGTACATACAGCACACGTTCGGCAGTTATAACAAGAACGTTTGGTTTGGAAAAAACACCGACACCGAGCGACGCTACGTCAAAAAAACATGAAGAATCATTTATCGGCATTTATTGCTCAGGATGAATGATTTGTTATAATTATAATTATTATTATTATTACCTCCTGTTTCTAATATAAAACATTCTAAGTTTATATGCTGAAGCAGGGGTACACAAACCCGGGCGGCACGTGTCCTAGCGACTAAACTTTATATGAAGGCGCCCAATACCTGTATACTTGAATGGAAGTTTCTTCATGTCGCCCTCCTGGCGCCTACAATTTTCAGATGGCTTCTAGATTGTTATATGATATGTACACCCCTGTGCTGAAGTAAAAGTGAAGCCTTTTCGATAACGACCACTTGCAAGTAGTGACTCGGGGTAAAAATGCATGGTGTTTAGTGTGTCACAATATGCAGTGACCGGAGACTTGATAAACGTCGCCCGGACTCGAATTAAAGTTGCCTTCTCTCGTGGTTGGTGCACTCTACATCGGCCAGACCGGTAGATAATTTAATTCTTGTGGCGAGGAATGTTCCGCTCTACGTAGTTCCGCTCGATGTGGTAATTACCACAAACGTTAAGTTCTCGTTTAAAGTTCGGGTTAAGTTCCTAAAAATAACATGCAAATATTTCCCATAATACCCTCTTAATCGTGACTACTTTCTTGGGACAACTGGAAATTATTCAATCCCTTCGTGTACCTTAAACCCTATGTGATTTTTTTTCCCCCACCAGTGTGCAGCATATTTCATTCAGACAAATACGCTAGCTCCGAAGTCCACAAAGCAAGAGAAGGGAGTTTGGGAATGTAATATAATAAGCAAAGTCTTCGTATTGTCTTAGAAGTTCGCAGCTCATTTTGCTGTGGGGCCCACCACAAAGCCTTAAACTTGTGTTTGCTCCCACTCAATGGTTATATTCTTGTCAGAAGCGATTATAGACGAGGGTTGTTGGATGGCTGAATAGATGAGGGGATGAAGATAATAATCAAGTGGAAGTCGTTTCAACCCAGTTGGTTCACATATTTCACGCATGGCAAGACGTCTTTCAAGTGAACAACTGTCTGTTCGTCATCATTTATCTCCATTGATGGTGCATTACTGTACAGACCCTGCGGTTGGGAGAAACGTAATGAGTTATGGCAGAAACTGCAACAACCTATTTACGTATATTCGTCAGTCAGAAAGGACAAACACTTGGCGCATCACATACCAACATAAGAATCGAAAATGTGACAGCAAATTTTCGTAGTATAAGTTACAACCCCCTACCAAACTTCGCCGATTAACGTCTGGGGAAACTTAACGCAACAATGTTTAGAGTGGACTGTACAGTTAACTTATTCGTCACAGAACTTGAAAAAAAAACGCCATACATATGGGGGGGGGCACAATTAGAATAAGACGGATATAAACGCGGGTCTCACATAGTTTTCGTCTCTAAAATATCCCTTTCGAAAGAGCACAAGTATTCAAAGTTATTTCAAGCTTTATCTTTTCAAATTTGCATAATGCAACGGACTTGACGCAAAACCACTGTCACAGAGCTAATCCAACCACACACACATCAAACTTTGTGGTTCACCGTGTGTGTACTTAAGACGTGTTCACTATGTCGGAATCTTTCTCTTTTTTTGTCTGTAAATACTGACTCTGTCTAGCATGCAAAAAATTGTTTGCTAAGACGTATTCTTCAGAACAGCTGGAAGTCCGACTTGAGCGTCATGTAAAACAGGTTTTATATTGCATCAACACGAACCGCTAATAAATTTAGACCACAAATATTTGGTAAATACCTCTAACGCAAAACTTTAACGAAATACGTTAAAGTGTTTTAAAAGATCAAATGTGCGGGCAGAGGAACACCACAATTCTATCATGCATGTGTCTTGACACACACTGTAGATAAATCACTTACACCTTGATTCTCGCGACTTCGGTTCTGATTTTCTGTGCCCTAACAAACAGAAAGGAGTCTGCGCGACAGCTTTGGGTAACACTAATGTGCACAGACAGAACTGGGCAACACTTACGTGTACAAACATCTTTTGACAACACCAATGTGCACAGAGACCTTTGGGTAACATTAATGTATATAGACAGCTTTGGGGAACATTAATGTGCACAGACATCCTTGGGCAACATTAATGTGCACAGACAGCTTTGGGTAACATTAATGTACACAGACAGCTTTGGGCAACATTAGGTGCACAGACAGCTTTGGGCAACATTAATGTACACAGACAGCTTTGGGCAACATTAATGTGCACAGACAGCTTTGGGCAACATTAATGTGCACAGACAGCTTTGGGCAACATTAATGTGCAGAGACATCTCTGGACAACATTAATGTGCACAGACAACTTTGGGCAACATTAATGTGCACAGAGACCTTTGGGTAACATTAATGTGCACAGACAGCTTTGGGCAACATTAATGTGCACAGACATCTTTGGGCAACATTAATGTGCACAGACAGCTTTAGGTAACATTAATGTACACAGACAGCTTTGGGCAACATTAGGTGCACAGACAGCTTTGGGCAACATTAATGTACACAGACAGCTTTAGGCAACATTAATGTGCACAGACAGCTTTGGGCAACATTAATGTGCACAGACAGCTTTGGGCAACATTAATGTGCACAGGCATCTCTGGACAACATTAATGTGCACAGACAACTTTGGGCAACATTAATGTGCACAGACAGCTTTGGGTAATATTATGTGCACAGACACATGTATTTTTAAGTGTATTATTTACCGACGCTGTCAACTGTGAACAAAGTGTGAATATTGCGCTGACAAATGAAGGAAAGAACGCGACGCATCTGTAGACTGACAGTCAGGGAAATCTCAAGCATTCGGAGAAGAAACTGTTGTAATGCCACTTTGTCCCACCCAAAATTTCACAAGGACTGCCCTGGGATAGAACTCGTGTCTCCGCAGCGATAGGCTTGGAGACGGTCTGCCTAAACAACGCCATTACCTGCAAAGTACGAACAAAATGTTCGGCAAACACTAACATAACGAGTCGGCACAGCTTCAAGCAGCGCTAACGTACAGCACACAACGCGACCACTTCTTCGCAGGACATATCCAGCGCGGGAAAACCGTAACTGTCAACGTCCCACGCGCAAAACATGTAGGTAATTTCGGCTGAGAAAATCTCTACTAATTCTTGCCGTATCACGGATTACACTTTGATATACCACTGAATTCTGCCAACATGTGCCCACATGACCAGATATACATTTCTATAACACAGCGGTGATATGTTACACACAGACATCAAGGTTAAATCTCTTAAGCAACAATCAAGCTGTCACTCTATGATGAAAAAACGTACCTTGCCTTCTCTCTCGTAAGATACGTGAGGTGTCCAACGGCTTCTCTACCGAAGGCGTTGAGTTTCTTCAACCATCCGTAATAAATATGACACTTCGCCCGGCCTGACCTCCCTTCTTCAGGGTCTCATATTTTCACCCCGTAACAGCACTGACCGTTAGAATCAGTCAACAATTAATCGAAGGAACAAGACATAACGGAGTTGGGCAGTGAGCTCATCTGGAAGCTGAATTTTAACTGGTGGAGGAAGATAATGGAATGAAAACAACAAGAAGTGACAGAAGTGCCTGGTGACGAAGAAAAGGGGGTGGGGTGGGGTGGGGGTGGGGGGTGGAAGGACACGTACTTCGTTACATCTCGTCATTAGCAATTGTAAATCGTTAACTACTGTTTTGATCTGAATAAATGGTTTCAACATTACAACAGAATAACTTTCGCATCTGTTACATAGGAAGTCTTTAGGCTGATTGACTGCAGAAGTACGAGAAGGGGCATGGTGTGAGGCATAACGGGCCGTGCAAATTATAAATATTCACAAAACACTCTGGTAAGAAACATCAACGTTCGAACGGGGGGGGATTTTCATGCATTACACAAGTATAAATAAAATTCCTACGGTGATAAATTCAAGTGCAATGGAATGCCCTGTATACGTAAAACGTAGATGCAAGTTCTGGAATACAATGTAAATTCTGCATGTATAATCCAAAGGAAACAAGTCTTGTGAATCCCGCAGAGTGAGATGAATAATGGGCTTAGATATGCAGAATGTGTGGGCCTTGAATAAGCAATCTACTTCACGAAACCCCCCCCCCCAACTTCGTGCTTTTATGAAATCAGTGCTGAAGAGTTAGGGCGAAACAAAATTAGGTGACTACCTTACCGGCTGAGTAATTATTGAGTTTTTAAAGGGCACGCTGTAGCACCGAATTAGCAGATACATAGACACAATGCTCCCAGCAGAGGGGGCACAAAATTTTCCGAATATCTATGACCCTCCTAAAAATTCTGCTAACCAGAACGGTGACTTGAAGCAGTTCCACGCCCGGACCCCAAAATATTGGGCACCACGGAACAATAATCGTTCGCCCAGGCGACCCTTCTTCAGTACAGCTAAAATGTGTTTTTATTAAACTTCCCATTTAGTCCCCAAATATTATCAATTAAAGTGATCTAAGGTCCTGACAAAGACGAAATCCTAGAAGCATGAACAGACTAACATGTAATTCTATCTGTGTGCGCGTGCGCGCGTGTGCGTGTGTGTGAGAGAGAGAGACTATTGCATTTGGTAATCATTACACTGAAATGAACACCATGGCCTATTATACAGGGTCCGCCAGCGTATCGGGCGATTTTTAAGTGTTAAAAAAATTAAAAGTATTGGATATCATGATACAGTTTCATTCATAAGGAAGCACATACTTTAGCATTTGCAGAAATAAGTGAATCAGTGGACTTGAAACATAACACAGAACATTAAAAAAAAAAAAGCAACACATATCCAATACTTTTCTCTTTTTTTTTTAACACTTAAAAATCGCCCGATTCGCTGGCGGCACCCTGTACATAGTACCCGAAAAACACGTAACTCATTAGTAACCTCGAACTGCACTGGTTTCAATTTTTGGATCCACCAATACTACTACTACTACTACTATTACTATTATTACTACTACTACTACTACTACTACTACTACACTAACACTGTACTAACACTACATACCATGTTATTACTGAGCGGACAGAAAAAAATATTTCAATGCAAGTCGAGGTTGCTAATGAGATAAATACAGTCTGTGAGCACGCAGTCATCGTTGTCATCATACGCCTAATTACTTTCGATATACTAACACAATAAACAACGGTAGGTTTAACAAATATTGTACTCGTACAATAAATGTACTATAATCGCGATAGTCTAGACCATTACAGACACGGACAGGGCTTTAGAGCTCCAGGAGATTGAGAGTCCTAGAATTTCTAGACAGTCGGCACATAAATGTGGTAAGGCTGTCAGAAATACGCACCGGTCACCTTTACTTACTTACTCCATGGTGCAGAGTCCTTCTTGAGAAGCTAACTGGTTTGCAGCTGTCAAGAAATTCCCAGCATTTCACGGAACCCGAAGGTTCATTACCGCACTCACAAGCGTCCGCCACCTGCCTATCCTGGGCCAGCCAAATCCAGTCCATATACCCACATCCCACTTCCTGGAGATCTATCCTAATATTATACACCCATCTACGCCTAGGTCTCCCCATTCATCTCCTTCCCTCCGGTTTCCCTACCAAGACCCTATACACCCCCTCTCCTCACCCATACGCGCCACATGCCCAGCCCATCTCATTCTTCTCGATTTTATCACCCGCACAATATTGGGTGAGGAGTACAAATCATTTAGCTCCTCGT
>Ga0123353_10014327_pt1 | contig 11420 bp, 9 predicted proteins | sample TergutLab28metaG_3_FD_92763 | JGI IMG/M metagenome (GOLD analysis project Ga0123353, IMG submission 92763) | Labiotermes labralis P3 segment gut microbial communities from Petit-Saut dam, French Guiana - Lab288 P3 | ecosystem: Host-associated > Arthropoda: Insects > Digestive system > Gut ... | reverse complement strand
CTATGCTTATGCTCTCTCTGCGAGATAGTTCTTGATGTTCTGTTCAATCTCCTTCACTGCCCCTTCTACGCTGATCTCGCCTTTGCAGCATCTCTCGATACTTCTCCACATCATCCCGGTCAGAACAGTATCCTCCATAGAAGGATATTTCAGCTCTCCGATCAGCGCTTCGGCGTCAAAGCTGAACTCGCCCAGGTTGAATTGCTGACGCTGTTCATTAATAGCTTTGATCTGCGCTGCAAGACCGGCTCTTGTAACAGGCAGGCCCGTTCCGTAGTTGAGCCGCTGCACATCCGTAGAGAGCATAACATTAACTAATTCTGCGGCGAAATCAGGTACTTTCGTATCTGCGGAAATACCGGTTACAGTGGAAGGCTGCCACGCTCCATAAGTCAGACCAGGGAAAAGCCTAAGCGACGAGCCGTCGCGATCCATCATCATCTGCAGCAATTGAAGATTACCCGCTGAAAAAGCGGCAAAATGCGTAAACTGCATCGTGTACCATACAAGTGAACCCTGAAGGATGGTCGCCGTGCCGCCGTCTGAAAACCCGACGCCCATACCCGGCCCGGCCGTCGTCTCATCCATTAGCAAATACTTATCGCTTATGGCTTTGACTGAACTCAGATAGTTATACAGGGCGTCTGTGTCAAGCCGGTTATCTTTCACGATTTCCGGCGCGCTCGATATCCACAGGATATCGCAGAGTTCCTTGAGATCCGCGAAGTAGAGCGCCGCCCGTTGATCCTCCTCCAACCCGCCAAACGCACCGCCGCCGCGGGTCCCGCCTGCGGGCAGGTCATTTCCTCCTGTTACAAGAGAGACTATATCATCCAGCGACTGAACTTTTGCCAGATACTCGGGACTTCCCATCAGCATTGGCGCCAGGAACTGCGCCGGCAGGCAATAAAGATTTCCGTCTGTAATAAACGGTTCCAGAAGGCTGCCATATACGCCGCTCGTGTCTGCAAGCCCGCTGATATCAAGCAGCATTCCCCTGTCGGCATAACTCTCGACCGAACACCCGTCAAGTAGAATGATGTCAGGGCCGTTACCGTTGAGTAGAGATACGTTCAAATTTTTAACAGCGTCGGAGGCCGATATTGCGCTTTTACCATCCAGCGCGACCTCATAGGTGATATATGAGTCCGGGTGCTTTTTACGAAGTTCAGCTATTGCCGCGCGCATAAAACCGTTGTCTTCGAGCGACCAGACGGTCAGGATTTTATCCGGATTCACCGCGGCGTTTTCATCCCAGACATATTTGTAGAGTGTGTTTGTCTGCATTCCGATGAGCATGCTAACCACAATACTGTCGTCGCTGAGCGTAAATACCGTATCTACACTGCTGCGCGGAGTCCCGATCGAGTAGACTGTACTCTCGAGCACTGTTTCTACGACGCCGTCTGAAGCGGCAAGCAGCAGAGATCCGTCCAGCGCCGCAAGCAGGCTTCCGCTTCTGCCAAGCGCCAGAACACTTCCGCCTGAGCCCATCCGCAGCCCTACCGGGACCGGGTTGTTTGAGTCCTGCGATCCGCTGAATTTTATATCTGCTTTTCCTGCCGGTTTTCCGTCGCTTAAGTTATACATTGTCACTCTGTTTGCATTATCCATCAGATATACGACTGTATCGCCGGATACCGCGGCAGTTGCACTCTCTACCGGAAGTTCTGTGATCACACGCCCGGTGGACAGTTCACACAACACAGTAATCTGCCTGGTTTGCATTATAGTTCCGCCGGAAGTCCGGGCGTCGGAGCCGCTTCTGGTGCTCTGCTGGCTTCCCGGGCCCGGCTGAGTCACCGGTCCCGATACATCCCCGGGAGCTCCTGTGCGCTGCTCTCCATCCGGCGGCACTCCGCCGCCGATCGGTCTCCCGCCCATTACGGACGTCACCATTCCTCCGATCATATACCCAAGCGCCAGCCTGTCTTTTTCAAGCGCCTCAAGAAGATAAATGATCAGACTGCTCCCGTCGGCGATCGCCTGATCGATTATGTCAATAGCGTAAGGTGAGGAGGAGCCGTCCGGCGCTAGACAAAAGAGTCCCTCGCCCTGGATGTATACCAACAGGCTGCCGTCCTGCAGCATCGTACTGTCCTGTATGGCCCTATACCGGTCTGTGTTTCTGCCGGGGCCAGGAGTCTCGCTCCAGGTTTCCCCTCCGTCGGCGCTCTCGTACCGTGTTATAAGGCCTTCGTCAAAACATACGATGACCCCGTCGGCGCTAAGAAAACTAGTAAACCTGCCGCTAAGAGGCGGCGTGATGTCGCTTTCTACATAACGGCCTTCACTTTTCCGGTCCTTTTCCGCTCCGCTGACTCCGCTGCATCCGGCGGCAAGCAGAATGATCCCGGCGAGCGCGAGGCAAAGGGTTCTTCTTAATAGTCTCATTGGTAAGTCCGCTCCTTGTTATGATTTCGGGTTTCTCATGAGCCACAGTATATTGTACAAAGCTGTAATGAAACTGTAACGCTGGTTGCTATAGAAGCGCAGCAGGAAACAGGCGTATTATGCGCCTTACGTTCGGTCAGTTCCGGGCTAAAACCGGAATTCCCTCTCTTCAGTCGCACAACACGCCTGTTTCCCCATATTTCCTGTCAACTCGGATTAGTAACTATAACGCCACAGGGTCATTAATTGATTTTCTATAATTGTTTTCACTGCGATCAGGTGTTAAAATACAAGTACATTCCGTATATCTTTCATTCCAGCTTCATTTGAGGTTCGGGTATTAAAATACACATTAACAAAGAGCCGGTGACTTGCGAAGGGTGATCTGAATGAAAATACTCATGGTTGAGGACGAACGCGATCTCGCGGATGCTGTGACCGCCGTCCTTCAGAGGAATAACTATAACGTGGAAAACGCCTATGACGGTGAATACGGGCTTGACTGCGCGCTGACCGGTGTTCATGATATCATCATTCTGGACGTCATGCTGCCGAAGAAAGACGGCTTTCGCGTTCTTAGGGAACTCCGCGAATCCGGCGTCGATACGCCTGTGCTCATGCTGACCGCCCGCGGGGAGATCCGCGACCGGATAGAGGGTCTTGACTGCGGCGCGGACGATTATCTGCCAAAGCCTTTTCATATCGATGAGCTGCTGGCGCGACTGCGCGCATTAGCGCGGAGAAAAGGCGAATACATGGTTGACGGCGTGATCCCGATAGGCCCGCTGCTTTTTAGCCCTCATTCACTGACGCTTTCAAACAGCGACGCGGAGACCGGACTCACCCTGAAAGAGTCTCAGTTATTGGAACTGCTGCTTGCTCATAGAGGCGGTTATGTTTCAAAGGATACGATCATTGAAAAAATCTGGAGTTATGACGCCGACGTTCAGGATAGTCATGTGGAGAGCCAGGTCTCACTGCTCCGCAAGAAACTGGCGGCGGCAGGCGGAAAACTGAGTGTCAAAACGTACAGAGGTCTCGGTTACCGCCTCGAGGGGATTGAAATCGATGTTTAAAAAAATCCGCAACAGGATACTGCTGCTTAACATGGTGATGGTTTCATCAGTCGTGATCGTCGCGTTTGTTGTAGTCTACGTAACAACATATACCAGGATACAAAATGAGAACCGTGATAAACTGCGGTATGCTCCGCCTTCACACCAGATGACGATCGAAGGTGAAGCTTACAGGATAGGCGGCGCAATAGTCACGGATCCCTTGGCAAACGGCGCTGATATTATTAGCGGTTTCGCAACCCGCATAGCTCCCGACTCCGGGCTTTCTTTCTCAGTCCTGCTCAACTCCGACTTGAGCATTGTTGAGATAAACTCGATGGTAGATCTGCAATCCGAAACCTATATAAGAATGGCCGGCATTGCTGCGGGCAATCCGGACAGTTCCGACGTAATCGTCGAGCAGGGGCGGCGCTGGCAATACGCTGTTTCTCCTGTAACTGCCATGATCTCAGAGACTGCGGGTCCGGGATATCCGACTTCCATTAAACTTGGAGAGTTCAGTCATATCCGTTTTTTGGACGTCACCGACTCCTACCGGACAATACGGTCGCTGGCCTTTATGTTATCCGGGCTAACGCTGATAGTCCTGGCAGTTTTCTATTTCATCAGCCGATATTTCGCAAACCGCTCAATCAAGCCTATGGAAGAAGCATGGGAAATGCAGAGCAGGTTTATTACCGACGCGTCACATGAACTTAGAACACCGCTGTCCGTAATCAACGCCAACTGCGGCGTCCTGTACGCGGAAAAGGTGGAAACAGTCGAAAGCCAGCTAAAATGGCTTGACAGTATCGTTCGTGCGGCCGACCGGATGTCCGGGCTTATCAGCAGTCTTCTATCGCTTGCAAGCATGGAAGATAAACAGGCGGAAAGGAGTAACACGCGTTTTTCACTGAGCGGCGAATTAGCTGCGGCTTCCGCCGAGATCGAAGCGGCTGCGCTGGAAAAAAGGCTGAGTGTCGATCTGGATGTCGAACAGGATGTAGAGATCGAAAGCGACCGGGAACAAGTTCGCAAAGTATTGTCGATTCTGCTGGATAACGCGGTCAAGTACACAGACAACGGAGGTCAGGTATCTATTCTGTTAAAGAAAGAGAAGCGCCGTGTGATATGCACTGTACGAAATAGCGGCGACGGGATACCGCTTGATATCCTGCCCCGCGTTTTCGACCGTTTTTTCCGGGGAGATCCTGCGCGCTCGTCCGAGAACAGCGGATACGGGCTTGGCCTTTCGATCGCTAAAGCCATAACTGAAAAACTGGACGCCGGCTTGGCTGTTGAAAGCCTTCCGGGAGAATTTACGGAGTTCAAACTTGATTTTTCTGCTTGAAAAGCTCTCTGGTTTGATATAGTATAATAGGCGTGAGCGGTCAAATACCGCCCGCCTATTTCACTATTGGGGGAAAGCATGAAGAAAGTCGCAATTCTAATGGGTTCCGACAGTGATTTACCAACTGTTTCGGACTCGATCACGCAACTAAAAGCATTCGGTATACCTTTCGAAGCCCGCGTCATATCCGCGCACCGCACTCCGTATGATGCGGAGCAGTTCTCAAAGAACGCACGTGACAACGGTTTCGGCGTAATTATTGCAGCCGCAGGCAAAGCTGCCCATCTTGCCGGAGTCATCGCCGCATACACCACCTTGCCGGTTATCGGGTTACCGATAAAATCATCGACAATGGACGGGCTTGACAGCCTGCTTTCGATCGTTCAAATGCCTTCGGGCGTTCCGGTCGCTACTGTCGCTATCGGAGGCGCGCAGAACGCCGCGATACTTGCGGCTCAGATACTCGGAGTGTCCGACGACGTGATCGCCGACAGGCTCAGGGTCTTTAAGGACGATATGGCTGACGCCGTAAGGGCCAGGGATATTAAGCTGCAAACTGAACTGACGTCTCTGTAATGATACTCGCATAACGGTCTAAAGCGCCTGCCTTTTTCAGTTATTATTATCATGCTTAAGGAGCCTATATGAGCAGTTGCGAGTCTGACAGTTACGCAAGATCCGGAGTGGACGTGACCGCGGGATACGAATCTGTTAAGCGCATAACTCCGTATATCAAAAGTACGTACCGGCCCGGCGTCATTGGCGGCTTCGGAGGTTTCGGAGGTCTGTTCGAACCGGATTTTTCCGGCATGAAACGCCCCGTCCTGGTATCAGGGACCGACGGCGTCGGCACAAAGCTAAAAATCGCTTTTCTTATGGATAAGCATGATACTATCGGGATCGACTGCGTCGCAATGTGCGTAAATGATATCATCTGCGCGGGCGCGAAGCCGCAGTTTTTCCTTGATTATCTTGCGATGGAAAAAAACATTCCCGAACGGACAGAGAGTATTGTAAAAGGCGTCGCCGAGGGTTGCCTGCAGGCAGGCTGCGCGCTGATAGGCGGCGAATGCGCCGAGCATCCCGGCATGCTGCCGGAAGGCGAGTATGATATTGCGGGTTTTTCCGTCGGGTTGGTCGATTACGACGATATTATTGACGGCAAGTCGATAGAGTCCGGCGACGTTGTAATAGGGCTGATGTCGTCAGGTCTTCATTCAAACGGTTTTTCACTCGTACGAAAAGTCTTTGCCGATGAACTGCGCGATCCCGGGCAACATATACCGGATTTCGGCTGCTCTCTGGGCGAGGAACTACTGCGCCCTACGAAAATTTACGTAAAGCCTCTTATGGGCGTAATTGAGCAGTTCGGAAAAGATATCAAAGGAGTATGTAATATTACCGGCGGCGGGTATAACGAAAACATTCCGCGCATGCTGCCGGAAGGGATACGCGCGCGGATCGAGACCTCAAGAGTACCTGTAAAACCTGTTTTTGATATGATCATGAAATATGGCGCGGTCCCGGTATGTGATATGTACAGTACATTCAATATGGGGATCGGCCTTGCAATTGTCGTCAGCGAGGACAAAGCCGACCGCGTTATGGCCGGACTGTACGGACTGGGCGAAACACCCGTCCATATAGGCTGCTGCGTAAGCGGAGAAAAAGGAGTTGATCTGTTATGGTAAGAACGGCTGTACTGGTATCCGGCGGAGGGACTAATCTCCAGGCTATCATCGACGCCAACATGTTCGGGGAGATCAAAAACTGCGAGCTTGTAGCGGTGATATCTTCAAATCCTGATGCATATGCCATCCAGCGAGCTCAATACGCAGGTATTCCCGTCTATGTAGTGGATGTGACTATCTTCCCGAACCGCTTGAGTTTCACAAAAGCCCTGCTTGAAAAACTCATCGATCTGGAAATTGAACTCGTCGTCTACGCAGGTTTTAACTATATCGTCGGGCCGCAATTGATCAGCGCGTATGAGAACAGGATAATTAACATCCATCCATCGCTTATCCCGTCATTTTGCGGACCCGGTTATTTCGGGCTTCGGGTCCATGAGGCAGTTCTCGCTTTCGGCGTAAAAATCACCGGAGCGACTGCGCATTTCGCTACGGAAGTCGCAGACGACGGCCCGATCATACTACAAAAGGCCGTACAGGTTTTGGAGGACGATACCCCGGGTTCGCTCCAGCGCCGCGTGATGGAGGAAGCAGAATGGAAAATACTGCCCGAGGCAATATCACTGTTTTGTGAGAGACGGCTTGTAATGGACGGGCGTATAGTACGTATAAAGGGGACTCTGGATGAAGAAATATGATATCTGCGATTTGCTGATGAGCAACCCTTACCCCGGCCGCGGACTGATTACCGGCCTCAGCGAAGACGGGACAGGAACGGTACTGCTGTATTTTATCATGGGACGCAGTATAAACAGCCGCAACCGGGTGTTTGAAAAAACAGCCGACGGCATCCGTACAACGGCTTACGACATAACAAAACTTGCTGATCCCAGCCTTATCATTTATCACCCGGTTCGTGTATGGGAAGGAAGTATTATCGCAACCAACGGTCTGCAAACAGATACGATACTTGAGTATCTGCAAAATGGCCTTGATTTCCGCGAGGCGTTGTATAAGTGGGAGTTCGAGCCGGACCCGCCGATCTTCACGCCGCGCATTTCCGGGCTTATCGCCCCTGACGGGAAATACAGGTTATCGATACTCAAGACCGCGGATTTCGACGCTTCCTGCTGCTGCAGGTACTTCTTCGAGTACTCGGCTCCGCTTCCGGGCGTTGGCCACTTCATATCTACATATCAGACGGATGGCGCCCCTCCTCCATCGTTTGAAGGCGAGCCTGTCATGATCGATATAAGCGTCGCCGGCGGGCTGGACGGCTTCGCAGCAGCCGTATGGGATGCGCTGGATTCCGAAAACAAGGTATCCCTTTATGCCAGAAAAACCGATATCGCGACCCGCGAGTCGCAGGAGGTCATTATCAATATGCTCGGTCAATAAGCCGGGTACGGACCGGCCCGCGTCTCAGAATACATCGGCTGCATCTGACCTGTCAGTTGACTTTTAACGAACGGAGTCTTTTACATGAATTCTATTGAACTGAAATACGGCTGTAACCCCAATCAAAAACCCTCCCAAATCTTCATGGAATCCGGAGACCTGCCCGTTGAAGTTCTAAACGGAAAACCGGGCTTTATTAATTTTCTTGACGCGCTCAACAGCTACCAGCTTGTACGTGAACTCCGCGAAGCGACGGGATTACCCGCCGCCGCGTCTTTTAAACATGTATCACCGGCAGGAGCGGCCGTCGGATTGCCGCTTGACGATACGGACCGCAGGTCTTTCTTTGTCGGGGACATGGCTCTTTCGCCTCTTGCGAGCGCTTATACCAGAGCGAGAGGCGCGGACAGAGTGAGTTCCTATGGAGATTGGGCGGCGCTTTCCGACGTTTCCGACGAGGAGACCGCGTCGATACTCGCTCTGGAGGTATCCGACGGCGTGATCGCACCGGGTTATACCGGCGGCGCGCTGGATATACTCAGAACGAAACGTAAAGGCGGGTATAATGTAGTCCGGATAGATCCCGGTTATATACCCCGCAGCGCTGAGCGAAAAGACGTCTATGGTATCACGTTTGAGCAGGGCCGTAATGAACTGAGAATAGGCGGCGATATGCTGCAAAACATAGTTACAAAGAATAAGGACCTGCCAGAAAGTGCGAAGCGCGACCTGCTTATCTCTCTTATTACCCTGAAGTATACCCAGTCAAACTCCGTGTGTTATTCGACCGGCGGGCAGGCTATAGGCGTCGGTGCGGGTCAGCAGAGCAGGATCCACTGTACAAGGCTCGCCGGTACAAAAGCGGACAACTGGAGGCTTCGACGTTGTCCCAAAGTTCTGGACCTCCCCTTCCGGAGCGACGTCAGCCGGCCTTTACGGGACACTGCGATCGATCTGTATATCTCCGACGATCACGACGACGTTTTGCGCGACGGCGTATGGCAGACCTACTTTGATAAGCAGCCTGCCGTTATGACACGTGAAGAACGCCGTGACTGGGTCGCAGGCGCATCGGGTCTTTCTCTGGGCAGCGACGCGTTCTTTCCTTTCAGCGACAATATCGAGCGCGCGTATAGATCCGGCGTTTCCTTTATCGCGCAGCCGGGCGGGTCGATCAGGGACGAAGACGTTATCGAGAGCTGCGACAGATATGATATGCTGATGGCTTTTACGGGAATAAGGCTCTTTCATCATTGATCCTGAAAAACAACAAAGTGGAAAGATATGTATATATAACATGAATATTCTTGTTGTCGGCGGAGGCGGTCGTGAACACGCGATTTGCCTCGCGCTCAAAAAGTCACCCCGCGTTGAAAAACTGTACTCGGCGCCCGGGAACGGAGGTATCGCCGATATCGCATGCTGCGCCGATATCAGCGCTACGGATATCGCGGGCATGATCCGGTTTGCAAAAGAGAACTCCGTCGATTTTGTCGTAGTCGCTCCGGATGATCCGCTCGCAATAGGAATGGTAGACGCGCTTGAAGCAGCTGGCATACGCGTCTTCGGTCCCCGCAAAGACGCGGCGATAATAGAAAGCAGCAAGGTCTTTTCAAAGGACCTGATGAGAAAATACGATATCCCGACAGCGCGGTACGAAGTTTTTACCGATATCGAAAGCGCCAAATCATATATATACGCAAACGGCGCGCCGATAGTCGTTAAGGCGGACGGCCTTGCGCTCGGTAAGGGCGTAGTTGTTGCCACTGACGTCGAAACAGCGGTAGATGCGGCCTGCTCAATGATGACGGAAAGAAAGTTCGGTGATAGCGGCAGCAGGATCGTCATCGAACAGTACATGACCGGTCCGGAAGTCACAGTTCTGGCGTTTACCGACGGTAAGTTTATTGTCCCAATGCTGTCGTCGCAGGATCACAAAAGGGCCTTTACAGGCGATACAGGCCCGAACACAGGCGGAATGGGCGCATTCTGCCCGAGTATGAATTATACGGACGAAGTCGCCGGCGTCTGTATGAAAACGATATTCCAGCCGACCATCGACGCAATGCGCAACGAAGGCCGCATTTTCAAAGGCGTTATATACTTTGGCCTGATGCTGACGCCGGACGGACCGCGCGTCATCGAGTACAACGCGCGTTTCGGCGACCCCGAAGCGCAGGTCGTATTATCATTGCTTGAGACCGACCTTCTCGATATAATGGAGGCTGTAGTCGATGACAGGCTTGATAAGCTGGCGATCAAGTGGCGCGACGGATATTCATGCTGCGTCGTAATAGCCAGCGGCGGTTATCCGGAAAGTTATGGCAAAGGTTATGATATCTACGGGCTTGACAGAGTACCCGGAGATATCACTGTATACCACGCCGGTACGACTCGCAAAGAGACATCGATCGTGACAAACGGAGGACGGGTTCTCGGGGTCACTGCGACCGGTCACACTCTTGAAAGCGCCTCAGACCGCGCCTATGAGGGCGCAGGGCTGATCAGCTTCGAAAATGCGTATTACAGGACTGATATCGGGCGGAACACCGGGTGAAAAAAGTAGTTGATTTTTGCGTATGACATGGTAAAATACCCATTGGATTCGTTTACGTTAAGAAATTTTTATGGAGGTAATGACATGGCTTATAAAATCAGCTCCGAATGTATATCCTGCGGCAGTTGCTCCAACGAATGCCCGGTTGACGCTATCTCGGAGGGCGGCGCTCAATACGAGATCAATCCCGAACTATGTATTGATTGCGGCGCTTGCGCAAGCTCCTGCCCTGTGGATGCAATTTCGGGTTAGAAGAAGCAGTAACGTAAAAACTGCCGCGTGAAAAAGCGGCAGTTTTTTATAGAAACAGGAGACAAAATGACTCAGGAACTCTGGCCGGGCGGTCCGAGGTTTATTGATGATCCCGGTTGCTTCCGTATCGGGACCGACTCTGTGCTTTTGGCTGATTTCACAAAAGAAGTGCAGCTCCGCAAAAGAAAACGCGTGATCGATATCGGCTGCGGGTCCGGACTGATAACCGTTTTGATGGCCTGGTATGACCCGGGGATCACGGTGGACGGGCTCGAGATCCTTCCCCGCCCGGCAGTACTCGCCTCGGAAAACGCCGTCCTGAACGGTCTGGAAAGCAGGGTCAGTATTATTACAGAAGACCTGCGCCGCCATCGAGAGATCATTGACGCCGGAATTTACGACGTTGCTGTTTCAAATCCGCCGTATTACAGTGAGGGCAGCGGCGGTCTTCCGGAGAATGGAATGTTGGCTGCCGCAAAAAGCGATGTGTTCTGTACTTTTAACGATGTATGCAAAGCAGCAGGGTATCTTGTACGCAGCGGAGGCGCGTTCACGATTGTCCGCAAACCGGAGAGCCTCGCCGCGGATTTCCGCGCGCTTAACGCCAACGGTTTTGAGCCGAAGAGAATCAGATTTGTACAGCACAGCGCTGCTTCCCCGCCGGGTCTTGTACTCATAGAAAGCCGCCGCGGGGGGAAACCCTCGTTAAAATTTGAAGCGCCGCTGATATTGACCGGTCACGGCGGCGCCGACTCTGAGGAAATAAAAGCGATATACCGGCT
>Ga0123353_10014326_pt1 | contig 11421 bp, 4 predicted proteins | sample TergutLab28metaG_3_FD_92763 | JGI IMG/M metagenome (GOLD analysis project Ga0123353, IMG submission 92763) | Labiotermes labralis P3 segment gut microbial communities from Petit-Saut dam, French Guiana - Lab288 P3 | ecosystem: Host-associated > Arthropoda: Insects > Digestive system > Gut ... | reverse complement strand
TGCTGCAGTACCATATATATTAAGCATAGAAGCATTAGCAACTTCAAAACAAGGCAAAACAAAACTCCCTGAAGATGGTCTTGACAGACTGAAACATGTAGGAGTTGTAGGAACTATTTTAACCAATTGACGTGTTTTAATGTGTAAATAAGATTTTAGAATTATACATTTGTGCAATTAGTTGGTTATATTTTAATAAAATTAAAATACTTTTTTTTGTCCGAATTCAAAACGCACAAGTTTTCTGTCTCTAACGTTACGTTACGTATGACTGTGACTGGTGAAACTTGGGGGATATTAGCAGTAGTGGCCATTGCTTATTTTTGCTGTCTAAATACCACTGTTAGAGCTGTGTACCAATTGCTCTAATATTGAGAAAAATTGCATTTTGCCACAATTTTATTTGAGTTCTTTCAATCCTCCAGATAAACTGCTATTATTTTCCTAAACAATGCACATTACTTGCTGTTTCTGATAGGCACAGACTTTGTTCTCTGTGAAGCAGGACCCGAATTTTGATCTAGAAAAACCTAATTATAGAAAAGGCTCAAATACTTTTTTTGTAAGCACTGAAGGTCATATCCAGGAATTTTAACCCTACTTCGCCCTAGGTTTCTTACCGATGCATTTTAAAAATTCCTAGAGAACACACGTGCCCTCACATGTAGTTGAAGTGTACTGTCCTAATATTAGGGACAACAGAAGTTATGTCGGGTGAAAGTAAAGTGACACTTAGTAGCTATGGGTGACATGGGTAGACTTTTTTATTTCAAAATGAAATTAACAAACCGAAGTAGATATTTTATGTTTTGAAATAGACTAACATGATGATCCTACTAATACTGCTCCTACAGCTAATATTACTACTACTATATTAGCCAATAAACATAAAAATAATAACAATAATTCATAATATACATACTTACGCTACACTGAATGTGATTTCAAATGTATTTCTATATCAATACTGCGTGATGAACTGTAGGGACAAGGTTTAACCGTGTTCACTGTCAGAACGTGCTGTAGGAAGGGCTGACAATAAGAAGTGTAATAATAAGCCAGAAGGTTAACTACAGTTGTGGCTGAAAGAAGTGTTAAATTCATTTTGTCCGCTTCGTCATGTGTTCCTGTAGACTGTTTTCTATTCTGTGCAGATAGGTATTCTTAGTGAAAAGTGTCATTCAATGCTTGCCAGTAAACCTCCTCACTGACGGCAGTGAGATAGAAAGCGATAAGGAACTTAATTCCGAGATTTCAGACTCTCACCGCAGTGTGGTTGAACATACAAGTTTTCAAGGATGTTGACGAAATTGTTTTGAGTGAATTTTTTCCGAAGTTTCGAAGAACTTGTTTTACTTATCTTGAAAAATGTCCAGTCAAAGAAGACTCCTTATTGCTGAAGATGTAGGCGACACTATTATTCGCAGTGGTGACCATCATTCTTCGGAGAACACAGTGTCACTTTCGAGAAAACTGGAAACTTCAAGAGCAAAAGAGTCTGAAGCAGATACAAGCTGTAAATTTTACTAAAACTGTCAAGCAATTGGTGAAGTAATTCCTAGCATTTTATTGAAGCAGAAGTTTCTTTGCCACGCTTACTAACCTTGCAGCTGAAACGTGTTTGGAACCAGAAGAAAAAATAAATATGCTCAAACACTCTTCACTTCAGACACATTTTATTTTTGTACGAAACTTGGCGTTACGGTAGTAAATGTTATGTTATGTTCCTTCAGAACTTGCAGCAGAGTTTTTGCCATTCTCTTCCAGCTCATCACCTTTAACTTTGTCGTCATAATAAGAGAATTATTTATCGTGGAGGGCGAATTGTGATAATTGTCACTTTTCAGGTATCTTGGGCTCAGTTTTAGGTCTCCTTCGATTTAAGATCAAACATTCTTCTTAGAATTATGTTGACGGATGTTGTGTATTTTATATACATGGGTCCGTGCATCGTGAATCGAATTCAATAATTGTCCAACAAAATGCAACTTATTCAGTTTGTTACATTTCTGTAGGCAGCTCTACATGTTTCGGGTGTTGACACCCATCATCAGCAGCTCGTACAGCTGTAAATACAGCTTCTGGCATTGATTAACTGCAATAAGTAAAATACACCGATATTAATACTAATATATAATTATATATAAGTATTAACAGCAGCGTATTTTACTCATTGCAGTTAATCAATATCAGTAGATGTAATTACAGTTGTTCGAGCTCCTGATGATGGGTGTCAACAGACGAAACATGTAGAGCTGCCTACAGAAATGTAATAAACTGAATAAGTCGCATCTTGTTGGACAATTATTAAATTCGTTATTGTGCATTTATACGTTAATTTTTATTGCTTCCTTCACAATAAACCAAAGACAAAATTCATGAAACGACAGTCAGATCTTATTTTTTATTTACATTTTAACATTAATGTTAACTGTCAAAACAATAAACAACAGATATATCTATACTCTTCTATATTTTAATATTAATGATAATAGAAAATAACAGCTGTCAACAAATGTCAGGGTCTACATAAATATAAGTTTTCTCAGTTTCGTGCCAATTCATCCTACATGAAACACTCATCCATACGTACTGAAAAGTTGGCATTCTGCAACTATTGAGCTGAAGCGTAATTCTGCCGCCGTTTGAATATACACGTGTTAAAAGTTAATGCAGAGATATATTAACATTTTGGCAAAATATAATATCACTTAGAACAAAACTTCGGAAAAGGAAAACAGCTTCGTCTTTTGACGAATTTGTAGCCTGGTTCAAGTTTTGCTATGAACATAAGAATAATTTTTTGTGCCCGTGATTTGATCAGCTTCAATACGTGGTAATAGGCTTCCAATAACCAATAATTCGTAATCCCAAACATTTCTAATTGGTGTCTTGTACCAATTTTAGATCTTTTTGCGTAGTTGAAAAACGCACCGGCTGCTCTCAAAAGCCCCAGTTGTATTTAAAAATATCTTTAGTGTTTTTGCTGGAATATATTAGGGATTGGAAGTAAAATTCTACACATAGGTAATTTTTGTTCTAAAGGGAAAATTGTCAATTATGTGCCCCAATCTCCTTACACTTTCTTAGCCATTGATTACGAATCTAATTACGTGGCAAAGGTCTCCTGAACATCTTAGCGATGAGAAAAATATCTACGCCTCTCGAAAATAGATAGTTCGTACTACCATGAGTTTGCAAACGTGGTTCTTTAACTTCGCCAACCTAACATGACAAATGTGTGCCTCCAGCTGGTGTCTGGCAGCTGAATTCTGTTGCTGCCGTGCTAAAACACACAGCCATGCTCATCGTCTTTCATCGAAACCCGCAATTGCACCATCGCGCTAACCACAAGGCTCAAAGGAAATAAACAACACATGTGGGGAAAAATTTAACACAAAATTAACTCCAGCCGATTGCAGTTGCCGCGTGATTTGAAGCATACTTAATAATGAACAGTTCTGTAGCAAATTCGTTTCCATATTTCGGAATATTTAATGTGTGTGTGTTTGTGTTTGTGTGTATTTGACTGGTTGTTGTACAGTGCCTTTCGAGGGAACGAATGCTGCTGCGTGTTTATGATACTCAGTACAACACACAATTCTTCTACTACCTTAAAATGTAGAAAAAGTATTAGCTGAAAAAAAACAAAGAATTGTGTATATTTATGTAATTATGTAGAAAGAATTGCAAAATTAATTGAATATTTGTTAAGAATCAGTAGAAATTCGTAGGGAATTTAAGGTGTAAAATGGCGGCACTACCAGTGTCGATATAAAATGGCGGCACTACCAGTGTCGATATAAAATGGCGGCACTACCAGCGGCGATATAAAATGGCGGCACTACCAGTGTCGATATAAAATGGCGGCACTACCAGTGGCGATATAAAATACTTTCGGGCGACAGTCTTTGTCACCTCGAAACAGAAGTTCAAAATAATCTGTTATATTTCGGTCAAACATAAGCAGATTTATTCAGGCATGACTACATGTTTCAATATAAAAAGACCATCATCAGCTCAACATTACACAAACTTTTAAAATACGTAACGTATGGTACAATGCATTTGTTCTTTCTATGCGATCCCATATGGCTTAAAACTGTAACATTGTAACAACCATCGTTAAGTCATATGGGATCGCACATAACGAACACAATTGCACTCTATCATAACTTATTTCAAAGTATTTTTGTAATGTTGGCCTGACGATGGTCTTTTTAGACCGAAACATGTTGTCGTACTTGAAAGAAGTTTGGATGTGTCTGATGGAACTATAATGAATTGTTTTTTAAGTTCAGAACACAGCGATATGCCCCTATAAAATTAACAAAAGAAATAGCAACTTTACGGGCCCTTGTTTCTCTGTCAACAGGGAAATATGCACTTTGAAAAACTATTGTGGAAACAAATATTATCTTCTTCTTCATTAGAATACAATCCCTATAGTTTAACCAGTGCCTCCTTCAGAATGATAGCCCATGCAAATCTGTCTACTACATTGTTCCACCATCTCTTAACACCCATCTGCATCAGATGATTCTCAGTACGGTGTAAATATTCATAGATACTCTACAGTATATAGCTATATAAATTAGGTCTATCTGTAGAGAATTCGCACCTTGCAGAAGAAGGCAATGACTTGTGACAGTGAACGGACCCAAGTACAAATTTATCTAAGATGAATTATTGCTTAAGCTATAAAATCGTGTCAGAGTGGTCCAGTGGGCAATGTCAGACCAGTGTGTTGATGCTGCCTAGTTTGTCACTTGCCTCAACACTGTGTCTCTCCGTACACCTCGCTTCCTGTCTGTATGCTGTTGAAAGTTTCTTGTGGACCGAAAATGGATTTCTTGAGCATGTTGATGAGTGAAATAATATAACAATATTTCCCGCATTACAATTATTGCTAAGTTCAGAAACCTCTCAGTCTGCAGCATAATGCAGTCCATGTTCAGCCAGTGCGGTCTTTTGCTCAAAATATGTTTTGTGTCCCTTATTTATTAAGATCTGGGGACACGATCTTGCGGGTTAGTAAATGCGTATGTGCTGTGCATGATATTTGCACCTGGTTTTATGTTTTGCCCATTATGTCTCGGGTACTTCTAACCATATTCACAAGAAATGTGGAATATATCTGGCAAGTTGCAATCAAGCCGTCCATCGCCTCGGATTGTTTTTAGGATTAGCTACACTTCTTAGTTAACCTGTGTGCCTTAATTACAATGCATTTGTGTGGAAGCTGGTAAACCGAAAAGATTGCTTTTCGTTATAAAAATTTCAGAACTTTTACATTAATTGTAAATTTATCTTAACAGCTCTGAATGTTAAGAATAATTTAGTATCAGAATGATCTATTTCATAGGTATCTCACTTAAAAAGTATGAATATTGATCTTGGAATGTGTGAGTCGCTGTCTAAACCCTAAGATTTGCCATCTTTCGTGTGTGTGTGTGTGTGTGTGCGTGCCCGCGTAAAGTCTGGGAATCCCACCGACGCTAGAAAATTAATGAGATAGAAACGTCTATACCATTCACTGCCCATGCTGGTCAGGTTTAATGCAGTGACACACACACACACAAACAGACACACACACATACACACACACACACACACAAACGCACACTCGAAATTTCCAATTGAGTTCTTTGCGAAATATCTTCCATGTATGATATTTCTCTTCATTTATTTCCAATCTTCCTTTTTCGATGTTATGCATCTTGTGTTGGCAGCGTGTGGTAGAAATTTGTAGCTTAGAAAAACAGCTTTCGTTCAAAAAGCTAACTGTCAAACTATATATATATATATATATATAGCTTAACAGTATTATTATGTGCAATATTTTTGAAGTATTTCTTCACATTTAGCCCTATATTCTACCAAAAAGTTGTTAAGCTAGAAATCTTAAATCGCAGTGGTATCTGCAATTTGTCAGGTTATTTTCTTCTGTCAGGTTGGACTTCCTTGAGAATTGTATAAAGAATTGTTTGAGCTGCGTGCGCAAAGACAGCACATCTAACTGGTGCGTAACGTGAACAGATCTTCTGAATATCAAGTACTAAGTTGGCTATACATAATTTCGTATTTAACACTAAAATGCTCTGCAAAGAGTTTTTATTTGTTAATTATTGCTCTGACATGTTTCGGCCTAAGGTGTTGGCCATCTTCAGGGCGCTCGCAAGTTTTTCGACGTGCGCAGCGCACGTGTCAACTTATGTGGCAGTGATTCTAGCCCACGTGCCGCACAAGCTGCACTGGCTACCCACTCCATTCGCCAGTTTCCCCTTCACTTCCCCACCCCTGCTTCACCGTGTGCCATCACATTTCAACTGGACTGTAACATTCCAACACCGTTTTGTTAGGAACAGAAAAAAAAAACTTGACAAATCATTAATAGAACAATACTTAAGAGCGATAATTTGTCACGAAAGTGTAAGGAGAAGCAAATCTCTTTTCTGGAGACAACATCTTGACAGAAGTTGTGTTTGTGACGCAGCTCTCTAGTAAGGGAGAATATGATTTCGACGAATTGTGTGGGCTACGACAAATTGCTGTTACATGGGCGATATGAAGACAGACAGACAGACAGAGATAATCGCCATATTTTGTCTTCTTATGGCGTGCTAGAAAAACATGTCATCCTAAGAAAAAGCAGAACATGAAGATGAAGAAATTATTAATATTTTAATATATTTTCTACAGTATTTGAAAGCTGCCCGTCTGTTCCTTCAAGTAACGGAAATCGAAATTTCATCACTGTGTCTATGAAACACAACATTTGATAGTTTAATTACATTGCCTTCATTAAATATTTTGAATGTTCCATTTCTATCACTTCTATATTAAAATTATTTTCCTATTTCATCCAGGTCTTCTATAATGGTTTCGTCCCGAGACCCCATTTTCCTGCCAAACTGTTGGGTGTGTTTTTTTTAATTTCCTGTTAGTGCAATTAATCAAGGTGTATATAACTCTTTATTCAAAGGTAATCAATCTTAAGCTAATAATAAAATTTTGAAGTTTCATATTCCGTATATTACTTGTGTCTTGTTACTTCCTCCGAATATTCCATTTAAGAACTAAATAGTTCTGAAGTGTTAATTTTCTGGAGTATTTAATCAACCATATTCAACATGAAATACAGGGTTATTCATAAGTCCGTGAAACATTTTATAAATTCGCAACAAAGAATTTATTCAACGGATCATGGTAGTTCTTACGCTGATAGAGAGAGAAACTCTCCAAGTTTTTTCACATATTTCAGAGATGCTCAGTGTGTCCACCTTTGGTAATACGGCAGACATCTATGCGATAGTCTATCTCGTTCCACACGCATGTCAGCATATCACGGTCGACCAGAGCCACAGCAGCGGTGATACGGTTGCGAAAATCTGGAGATTAGCGGGTAATGGAGGCACAAAGACAGTGTCCTTCACAAACCCCCAGAAGAAAAAGTCGCACGGGGTTAAATCCAGGGACCGGGGTGACCACCGCATTAACGCGTCATCTTTTCGTGTGCGTCCTATCCACCTTTGTGGCAAGTTTCGATTGAGATACCCTCGCACGTCTTTGTAGTGAGACGGAGAGTCGTCTTGTTGAAAGATATAATCATTACTGTCTTCATTCAACTGTGGCATCAGCCAGTTTTCTAACATGTTTCACAGAATTATGAATAACCCTGTATATTTATATACGAGACATCGTAGGAAACACTGTCTCTATACTAGATACACGAACAAATTTATGCTGTTTATGGAAATAATTCTGTTTCTGGTGAGAATTATATGAAAGACAAACAGACAATTTAGAATTGATAGTTTTTAGTTGAATACCATAGCACACATAGTGACAGCGTGTATCGAGGACTGCCCCCAGAAACTGAAATTTCTATTTATACCAAAGAGTGTAATTATCGTGGCCAGTATGTAATGTCCTTCCTCGTAACATTTCATAAAACCTCTTTTACGAATATGCCGTCATCCTTCTGCTTATGAACTGTGGCAACAAGCAGTTTTAAGCAGACACCAATACAGAATATAGGAGTGTCTCTTGCAGGTATTGTGACTCATTTTCATTTTATGTTGCGGTGTGCCGCTTTACTAGATTCGGTCTCCTTGCTAATTAAGTTGTTTTGCCTTATTAGTGCGTAAAGTTTACGTCGACTTATCAGCGTTCTTGTGTTGCGCGTCATCGTTGAGGTAGGGGGCGCCTTGGTCGCGTGGGTTACCGGAGCGCGTGAGCTTGGATAAAAGTATTTTTAACTGTCTTGTTGCAAAATGTGTCTAATATGTGGAACTTTGAAATTAGTTTCGTCTTAAGACCGCGGAACCTGAAAGCTTTCAAAAGAAATTAAACTGCTGCAAACTATAAATGGAAGGCTTAATTAGGGCCTCTTTTGTAATTGTTCTTGAATTGATTAAAATGGGATTGTAAAGAAGACAGACATCAACCACACAGAGAATTCAATACTTTGCTCTTCATACAACATTCTTCTATGGAGGCTGACTTTACAGATTCACATAATTTTCCCTTTTTCTCAACGCAGTACCTGGAGACAGGCTGCGACCGATTAATTATATGGGTTCCAGATTTGTCCTTTACTGCAAAATTCCCGTCGATTTCTTATAAGGTACGTAATATAGTGGGTTATCGTCCAAAATGGTCAGAAAATTTGATCAAAAGCGTGTTGGTGAAGCAGCGTTGTGAAAAATTTTAATGGGAAAATGAACCCTGAAACTTACAGACATGCCATTGCTTAAAATACTTGCGCCTAGAATTTAAAACATTTCAGTACTTGGATAGACGTCGCTACCAGATTTCGTGGCGTTTCAGCCTAACCGCCTACATTTGTGCGTGTGTATTTTAAAATTTTCAGCTTGGACCAAACTTTTCCCCAAATATTTAATTATTTCCAACGGAATACATTTGAAACCCGGAACTGAATTAGTAATCTTCTGCTCCAGCGCTTTTACGTACCCTAAAATACATAATGTGTAAATAATACATAATGTGTAAATTCCCTGTAACGTTGGCGGCCGCGATAGTGTAGTCGGTATTGCAACTCGCTACGGGCTTGACGGTCCGGGGATCGAATTCCGGTGGGAGCGAGATTTTCCCTACCTCTCCAGACCGGCCCTTGGTCCCTCCCAGCCTCCTATACATTTGGTACCGGGTCTTTCCCGGGGAAAAGGCGGCCAGGCGTGGCGTTGACCATCCACCCCATCTAACGCCGAGGTTAAAGAAAGAGTAGAGCTATGTCTCTACTCCCCTTATGGGCTTTCGTGGCTTGTTCTAGGGTGAACTTTATTTTACTCTTACTCTGTTACGTTACTTACAAAGCGCATGTCCATTAAGCTACTTCATACTTACAGTAACACTACAAGCTGCTGCATTTTGTAAGACAGACACGAATGTGTGACATATGCTGACAATTACAACTTATTTGCTGATATTATGAACAGAGAGCAGTGATTTTTTTTAAGTTTAGTTGACCGTGCATCTCAGTATTTTTAACTCAGTATTTAAACAACTTGATGCGCAAAATTTTTTTTCACAATAAGTTTTATTTCATGCCTCTACATGCTTCGAGCACATGTGCTCATCATCAGGAGCAATTTTGACCAGACTTATTGTGAAACAAATTTTGTGCATCAAGTTGGTTAAATACTGAGATAAATAAACTGAGCAGTGAGTTCTCTTGAAAAATGATCTGTTTCCTGAACGATTATCCAACTCGACTGGGACAGACTGTACAATATATAATACATGTGAAGGAAGCAGTACTAGCAAACCGGAGTGATTTGGCAATGTTGAAAGCTTTGGGGCTTGTTTAAGATTAATTGAAGGATTTATACATGAACTCTGATGCGCAGAGTAACCAGATTCCTTAGTGGCAGTGCAACAACGTCAGCGTTCGAGCAGTGTTATATATAAACACCTGAAAGAATTCATTTTAGAATAGAAGCTCATATAGGCCTAGAACACGTATGCGGTTCTTGGCTGGTAGTCTGTAAACATCTCAAACATTGAGAAAATTACTTCTACCTTTCAGATGTGTTTGTTTTTTTCCCATCGTGTTAGCTGGTGTACTATGGATAAATTCTGCCAAGGAAAGTTCTAAGGACTGCTGTTTTTTCTAAACTGCATACACTTGTACTCAATACATCATGTTTGTGGCAAATTATCGATTGAGCCTTGTTAGACACCGCGACCTGATAAGCTGTCCCTATCATAACATTTTGGGTGTGTAGCGAAGAAATGAATTCCATGGTCCAGACTTACTGAAGCGAAACATTTTAGTAATTCCTTTAGTTATTAAAATTTCAGTTGCATGTTGTTCTTGTTGAACACCGTTAGCGGGTACATTAGTCCGTCCGTCCGTCCGTCCGTCCTTGCTTTCGCTGATCGTAAAATTATATTTTTTATATAGAGTAAGCAAACAGTCACTGTGAATCTGTAATACAGAGAATAAAACCGCCCCGTTTCTTTCAAACAGGACAAGACAAATAGGTGCATGTCTGAAAGAGCGTGGAGGCCATTTCGTAAGTTTTTATAACTTAGAAGTAAGTAAGAAAAATGTATTTGTGCTAATGTACAGCGACTCGTTGAATATGCTTTCTGTTCGCGGTAGGAGCACAGCGACTTCTGGTGCACTCTGTACAAAACTACGTCAATTCACAGGAAGAGAATCCAAAAAGTACGGAAGTTTTATCGGACTCTCTTCAAGTAATAATAATACCATGGCTTCGAAAACTGTTGTGGCAGAAGTGTAGTTACTGAGGAAACATTTTAGCTTACACAGTAAGCGGTTAGAAATATATATTTGTTTGTATTAAGCATAAGAATTGTTCTAAATTTACATCAAGTAATTTACCGGAACGGTAGCCTACGATATGTAAAAGGTGAATGATTTTAAACCGTGTTTATTTATACATATATGTAATATATATGTATTCGTGAGTCGGGTGAACACAGTCTATGTAGTTTCTGGCTGGAAGATTCGGGGCTGGATTCCCGGTTAGGGCAAGGGATTTTCCTGTTCTCCAAAACGTTCAGACAGCTTCTGGAGCCTACTCAGCATACTGTTGAATGGGCTGCGTAAGCTTCTTGCCCTAAATTAGAGTGGGCCAGGGCACGATATTCACCTTGCACCTCCGTCTAGTGCTTTCATGGGATCGGCACGGACTAATCCAACACTAACCTACATATATATATATATATATATTGTGTGTGTGTGTAGGGTAGAGGTGACTTAGCTCGTGGCGTTACCATAAAGGCACAAGACGGAGGTAAAAGGTGAATATCGTGCCCTGGTCCACTCTAATTCCGGGCAAGAAGCTCACGAAGCCCATTCAACCGTACGCTGTGTAGGCCCCAGAAGCTGTCTGTGCGTTTTGGAGAACATATATATATATATATATA